>Ga0209197_1000191_pt1 | contig 45391 bp, 31 predicted proteins | sample COGITO_mtgs_1105_4_FD_184802 | JGI IMG/M metagenome (GOLD analysis project Ga0209197, IMG submission 184802) | Pelagic marine microbial communities from North Sea - COGITO_mtgs_110512 (SPAdes) (version 2) | ecosystem: Environmental > Aquatic > Marine > Epipelagic ... | reverse complement strand
TGAAGACGTTTTTAAATTAGCTGAAACAGCCGATCCGGATGCGGACTTGATTTACAACGATTATAATTTATATAAACCCGCCAAACGAGCAGGAGTTCTTAAAATGGTGAAAAAGCTTCAAGACAATGGTATTAAGATAAATGCAATAGGTGTTCAGGCACACTGGAGATTGAAATCTCCAAGTTTAAATGAAATTGAACAAATGATATTAGATATTTCGGCTGCTGGTGTTGACTTGATTTTTACAGAGCTAGATATTACAGTATTGCCAAATCCTTGGGAATTAGTTGGCGGAGAAGCCACTCGAAATTTTTCAAAATTTGAAGGAGATCCAAAAATGAACCCTTATCCTAATGGGCTTCCAAAAGAGATAGAAATACAATTAGCAAAGCGTTACAAAGATATTTTTAAGTTATTTATTAAACACCAAGAAAAGATTAGTAGAGTTACATTTTGGGGAGTTATAGATCAATATTCTTGGCTTAACGATTGGCCCATAAAGGGGCGCACAAACTATCCGCTGTTATTTGATAGGGAGTACCAACCTAAATTAGCTTACAAAACGTTGGTTAATCTTATTGAGAATTAATTATTAAACTAATTTAACGAAACTATTATGATTCTAAACACCATTAATTTAGTTCACAAATTGAAGCCCTTAATACTGTTGCTTCTTTTTATGAGTTCATCATTTATTTTTTCTCAATCTAAAATAAGTATTGAAGGTTTAGTATATGATATATATGCCTATCCGGTTCCTTATAGTTCCATTGGTATTTCAAAGAAGAATATAGGAGCTAGTTCAACGGAAGACGGGAGTTTTAGTTTTTTTGTTTCCAAAAAAGAATTGATGGATACACTAAAGGTCTCTTCTATAGGTTTTGAGACTTACAAAATTAGCGTTCAAGACTTTATTAAATTAAAAGATAAAAAGATCGTTTTAAAAGATAAGATAACTGAATTAAAAGAAATATCAATTCAAAGTTCAAAAACAATTGTAAAAAACGCCCTTAAAAAACTTAAAACGAATACTCTAAGCAGCAAACATAAACTTGGGATGCTTTACAGGCGTTGGTCTGTAGAAGATAAAATTTGTCGTTTTTTTATTGAACAGTATATTGATGTTGTAGATCGCGGGCCTTCGTCTAATATATATGGATTTAAGATCCGTCACAATCGTACCTCTTCTGATTATAGATTTGTAAAAAACCTTCAAAATAAACACTCATTGCAATATATGGAGTGGAATAACCCACTGCGAAAAGGAATTTCATTGGGCACTTATAAATGGAAAAAAATAAAGGATACTAATTATGATGATGATGATATTGTAGTAATCAAAGGAAGCGAGAAAAACGGCGATTTTATAACACTATATATTGGATTAAATACGGCGAAAATATATAGATTAGACATGTTTAAGACACATAAAGAAGGAAGGTCTATGGACGCTATTTATGTTTATAAAAATAACAATCAAAACAAGCTGTATTTGAGTTATCATAAAAGGGAGTATACATTTCAGGTTAAAACGCCTGAACATATAAAAAGAATTATGATTCAAACTGGAAAAACATCAAAGCCTTTTGTTCCAGTAGCCTACAGACATGAAGTTTTTGTTTTGAAATTAGATGACAATTCCGAAACAACAAAATCTAAAGGTGATGAATATAATCAAAGAGATATGTCTTTGTATAAATTAGACTATGATCAACACTTTTGGAATAATTTAAGTCTTCCGCCAGAAACTAAATTTTATCAAAAAAACAGAGAGGAACTTGAAGGGTTGTTTGATGTTCCGATGGAGATCCAATTTAAGTATTCAAATTCAAATTAATATAAAGTTTTTAGTATGAAATACTTAAAGTGAATGTTTAAAATCTGACGAAGGAATAACTTCGAATATTTTAGCAGATAGATTAAAAAAATTAAAATCACTCGGTTATTTCTTCTTATAAAAAACTTGGAAAATAATAAGACAAAATTCGATTATCCACTAGACAGAGGATTAGATTTACACCCTGTACTCGACGAAATACACCCACTTGTATCAGATTTAATTAAGAGCATAGATTCTAGAGGTTTAAGCAACGAAATTTATGATTCAATCAAACTATATCAATAAAAAGAGCTGAATTACTCTATAAATTAGATTTTTATTATACTATAGATATATTGTTAGTTGCAATATAATAGTTATATTGGCACCTATATTAATTTAAACGTATTATAATGAAAAATTTATATTTCTTAACACTATTATTACTGGCACTAAATTTTCAAGCTCAAAAGAAAAATGTCAATGGAAAAATCTATGATAAGCACCCCGCAATAAACGTAGCGAATGCGTTTACAGAAGCTTTTGTTTCAGGTGATGTAGAGAAGATTAAAAACTTGGTTACAGATGATTTTGGTTGGTGGGCAAAAAACGAAATGGATCCCAGTAAAAAAGATTTAACGAGTCTTATTGAGAGATCAAAATATTTAAGTAAGAATATTATTGGCTTTGAAATTGTAAATAATGGTGGAGCTTATTCCGATGCAATGGAATTTGGTAAAGATAAAGCCGTTCATGTATATGCGTATCAATTAATGAAAGGTTTTGATAAAAATACTGGAGTAGGACTTGAAATGCCTAGGAATTCGATTTTCTTTATGAATGAAGATGCTACAAAAATTTCTAGTTTAGTTGTATCTGATAGTCAGTTAAAATGGAACAAAGCCTATGATGCTTGGAGTACTAGGGAAAATGGTGTTATCTACAAAGATCATCCAATGATTTCAAAAGCAAGACTTTTATATGTTCATTTTGCTGAAGGTAATCTTGACGTATTGCGTGGAATGTATAAGGATGATGCAAAAATTAGAGATGTCATGACTCTTTCAGATATCAAAAATTATTTTGGCCCTGAAGAAAAAATGAAAATGATAGAAGGTTTTTATACCTCATATGAAGTTGTAAACCTCAAAGAAATTGGTTATCCAGATCTTTTAAAGTATGATGGAACCGATAATACTACTATAATTTCTTGGTGGGAAATTAGCATTAAAAATAAAAAATCAGGTAATATTTCTAAAGGATATCATCACAACCAAATTACTGTAAACAAAGAAGGTTTAATTGTAAAGGAAGATTATTATTGGAACCCATCCTTATTGCCACAATAATTTTTTTAAAATTATTTAATGATCCAATTGAAAAAGGAATTTTATTTAGTAAAAAAAACCACAATCTTCTAGATTGTGGTTTTTTATTTTATGAAAAGTAGTGAAGTTTAACTATTTTTCAAATAACAACATATTTTTTAGACTTATAACAATAGTAACGCTAAGTCCTAAAAAACCAATTCTACTTGCAATTTGATTTCTCATAGTTTTTTCGATATAAATTAAAAATAGTATTATTTTTACGTGCTACACTTTTTAGTTTTATAAATGTAATATGAAATACTCTTTTAGAAATTCCTCAACCCGCCTTGGAGGATACCTTTCTTTTATTGTTTTTTTCTTTATTATTTCTAGGATAGAAGTCGTTAGAGAACTATTTGTTCATTGCACAGGAGTAGTTCCTGCGGAGTTTTATACATTACAGAAAAGACCAAATTAAAAAGAGTATCAATAGCAGACCAATAGATTTTTTCCGGGTCCCCAAAAGTCAGTTCAAAATAATAATGTGTAAATCATTTTAGATCAAAACAACAAAAGAGAACTTTTTTACAGAAGAGTTCATTTTTAAGTTAATAACGTAAATAGTAACATAGAAAAACAATTTTATTTTAAATAATCATATGAAAAAATTAGTTCTCATTCTATTCATTGTAAGCACCAATTTTAATAGCTATTCCCAAATAAATCCAGATAATATTGAGATTGTAAGAGACCACTATGGTGTGCCTCATATCTACGCAGATTTAGATACAGAAGTTGCCTATGGCTTTGCTTGGGCACAAGCAGAAGATCATTTTAAACTTATACAAGAGGCGTATTTAGCAGGAAATGGATTGTTAGGAAAGCTTATTGGATTAAAAGGAGCTGGTGCAGATTTCTTAACACAGTTTATTCAATCCGAAAAAATTGTTAATGAAAAATTTCACACGCTTGATGAAAAATTTGTTGCACTTATTGATGCATTTGCTCAAGGATTAAATGCATTTGCTATAAAACATCCAAAACAAGTTTTAGAGAAAAAGTTATTTCCACTCACACCTCAAAAATTACTTCGCTACACACAACTGCAATTATTTATATCAAATGGTGCTGACAAGCTAGTCACTGGCATAGTAAACAATACATTGTCTTGGCCATATGAAATTGAACAAGACACTAAGGGATCAAATTTAATTGCCGTTAGCAGGAGCAGAACAGGTTCTGATGAAACTTTTTTAACTATCAATACACACCAACCCTTAGAAGGTCCTACCTCTTGGTATGAAGCCCATCTGGTAAGCAAAGAAGGAACCAATATTATTGGAGCTGCTTTTCCTGGTTCACCTTGCTTACTAACAGGAGCCAATGAGTTTTTGGGATGGACACATACCGTAAACTATCCGGACAAGGCAGATGTATACGCGCTAGAAATGCATCCAAAGAAAAAAGATGTCTATTTGGTAGATGGAGTAGCATACAAGCTAGAAAAATTTAAAGCAAAACTTCATTTTAAATTCCTTGGTATGAACATTCCTATTCAGAAAAAATTTTATCACAGTATTTATGGTCCAACCCTAAAAAATAAAACAGGTGTATATGCTGTAAGAACAACAAGTACAACAAATATTAATGCTATAGAGCAGTGGTGGAAGATGAACAAAGCGACGAATTTTACAGATTTTTATAAAGCACTTGAAATGAAAGCGTTACCAGGTTATAATATTGGTTATGCAGATAGAAACGATACTATTTTTTACATCTCCAATGGTAAAATTCCTATCAGGGCGAAGGGCTATGATTGGACTGATGTGGTTCCTGGAAATACGCTCAAAACATTATGGGATACTTACTATGATATCAAAAACTTGCCACAAGTGGTTAGTCCAGCCTCTGGTTTTGTTTACAATGCCAATCACACTCCTTTTAAATCTTCTGGAAAGGCAGACAATCCGATAGCGGAAAATTTTGCAAAAGAAATGAACTTTGAAACCTATGACAACAACCGTTCTATAAGACTTTTACAGTTACTAGAAGAAGAAGAACGTATCGACTATGAGCGCTTTAAACGCATAAAATACGATCATCAATTGCCCACACCTTTACAGTATAATTTTATGGATTTAAATCCTTTGTTTGAGATGAAACCGGCAGACTACCCAGACGTTAGCGTGTTATTATCAGAAATTCAAAATTGGGATAGAATTACGAACCCTACTTCTTACGGAGCAGGAGCTTATGCTTCACTATATTACCAGCTAAGACCTTTTTATGATCAATTAGGTGAAGACCGTATTTTTACGCATCAAGCCTTGTATAAGGCTTTGAAAATTACAAAAGAGCATCTAAAAACGTATTTTAATAGTGATCGTATTCAGCTGGGAGATTTACAAAAGTTAGCAAGAGGAGCCAAAGAACTTCCTATTTTTGGACTACCTGATGTGGTCACTGCAATGCGTGGTGTGCCTTATAAAGATGGACGTATAAAAATTACACACGGAGAGTCTTATATTGGCTTGGTAAGATTTACACCTACTAAAACATATTATGAATCTGTTATTTCGTTTGGAAATAGCCGAAGACCAGAAAGCCCACACTATACAGATCAGATGGAGTTATATGCTAATTTTAAAACAAAAAAAATGTCATTTGATAGAGAAGTTGTTATGAAAACAGCCAAAAGAAGGTACGCACCAAAATAGGTTTTTAATATAAAAAAGTTTATTTTAAATAAGCAATAACAAACATTAGTAGTTTAGAGCTGTTTCATTCCATTAATTCATCTTTTACTAAGTCTTTGTTTTATCAATTATTTTTTAACAACATTTGTAAATAATTTAATTAAAGAGTCTTAAACACTTTTATTTAGTCTTTTATAAAAAACGATACTTTTAAAATTATGTCTTTAAATAAATGCTCTGACCAATTTTTTAAACAAATTGACCTATAATGAAACTATTTAATTACAGAATAAATTGTTATTTGTAATTGATTCATAATAGAAAATTAAATGCAAGAAAATAGAATGTCGGTTGGAGTTTTAATTGTTTTTTTAATTTGTAGCTTAGGGTTAAATGCTCAAAAAAAAGAAAAGACTTCTAATATAAAACAGCCCAACTTTTTATTCGTTATGGTAGACGATCAACCTTTTGATGCCGTTGGGTTTTCTGGTCGTTATCCATTTTTAAAAACACCAAATATTGATCGATTAGCAAAAGAAGGTGTAAATGTTAAGAATTTTTTCGTAACACAATCTATATGTTCCCCATCTCGAGCTAGTTTTTTAACGGGTACGTATCCTCATATTCATGGTGCAAACCAAAATAATCGTCATGTAGATCCAAACTGGGATAAATTTGCACCCTATTCTAGTCACTTACAAAAAGCGGGGTATGAAACAGCGCATGTGGGTAAAATTCATATGGCACATTCAAGAGGAAAAGCTCACATAAGACCCGGTTTCGATTACTGGTTTAGTTTTATAGGGCAAGGGAAATATTTTGATCCTCCGGTCAATGAAAATGGACGCGAGTATCAAGAAAAAGGATATATGACAGATATTCTTACAGATAAAGCAATTACTTGGTTAAAAGAAAAACGAGATACAAACAAACCGTTTAGTTTAAATCTTTGGCACAAAGCGGTGCATCAACCGCATCTTCCAGCTCCAAGACATGCAGATTTATATGTAGACAAGGAATTGCCTACACCACCTTATGATACGCATAAAGAAACCTTTAAAGGAAAGCCTGAATGGCAAAGAAAAAAAACCTACGGTTTTGCTTGGAAGAAGAATCTTCCAATTCCGTCTGAATTGCCAGAACAAGAATGGCCAATAAATTATGATAAGAATATGCAACTTTTGCGATGTTTAGCTGCTATTGATGAATCTCTTGGAAGGGTTCTAACTACTTTAGAGGAAATGGGCGAACTAGACAATACTGTAATTATTTACACTAGTGATAATGGGTATTTTATGGGAGAGCATACTTTTTTAGACAAACGCTTAGCTTATGAAAACTCTATGCGTGTTCCCATGCTTATTCGTTATCCCAAAATAATTAAAGAAGGTACCCAAGTAAAAGAACAATGTTTGAACATCGATATGGCTCCGACAATTCTGAATCTAGCACGAATAGAAAAACCAGACTATATGCAAGGAGAGTCGATGGTAAATTTATTGAAGGGTGAAAAAGAAAAGAACTGGAGAAAAGCAATTTTATTTGAATATTATGTAGATAGCTACTGGCCGTATGCCGGACCAAATCAAATTGCTGTTAGAACAGAAAGATATAAGTTAGTAGATTCTTTTTTAGCCAATGATATTGATGAGTTGTATGACCTTAAAAATGACCCTGGTGAAATGAATAATTTAATTGATATTGTTAACTATGATGACATAGAACAAAACCTTAGAGATCAAGCAACCACATTAAAAAAACAATATAAATACAATCCAAATAGAGATTGGTGGCTAAAAGAGGTCATGAAATCTAAGCAAAACCAAAAAAACTACTAATTGTAAAGACATTACTCATTTAAAAAATTGTATTTTAGTGAAGTAAATCGTTGTAATGAAAAAACAAGTTTCTAACTCAATTCTTTTTGTTTTAATTTTTTTTTCTTCTCTAATCCATGGGCAGCAAATTAAACATCTTGGTGTTTATGATGGGATTAGTAGCGGTGCTGCGCGTGCTTTTGAAAAAGACAGCTTGGGGTATATGTGGATTGGAACTTCTCAAGGTCTAAATAAATATTCTGGACATGAATTTAAAAGGTACGATACGTATGTTTCTGACGGAGTTGAAGATATTATTAATATTGCAGGAAATATCTTCGTTTTGGGCTCTAAAGGACAACTGCTGAAATACCAGTATGAACAGGACAATTTTAAATCCATATTAAGTCTCAAAAATTTTAATTTTTTATCTTTTGAGTTGCTCAATGATCATACCTTAGTAATTGGACTTAAATCCGGACTGCTAATTCACGATTTAGAATCCAATAAAACCAGTAAATTACGACATTCTAAAACCCGTTTTAATAGGAAGATCCATGTAAGAGATAGCAAGGTTTATGTTGCCTCAACTAATGGGATTAATGTGTATAGTTATTTAGAGACTTCCAATCAACTTGTGTATCAGCATACACTTTTAGAGGGCATTGAAACACTTGATTTTGATTTTGACAATCAAAATAGAATTTGGGCTGGAACGTATCAAAAGGGACTTTTTGTAATTGATGCACAAAACACTAAAAATGTAGACTTATATGATAGTCAAGTTGATACATTTACGGCAAGATCTATTGATTTTGATAGAGAAAATAATGCCTTAATCTCTGTTGAAGGTGTGGGGTTATTAGTAATAGATCAAGATTTAAATATTGTTAAGACTTTAAAACATGATCCCAATAAACTTAACTCTTTAAGTCAAAATAGTATTTATGAGATTTTTGTGGACGATGAAAACATTTATTGGCTGGGTTTGAGAGAAATTGGTATTGATTTGGTGTATCCAAAAAACAATCCATTTAATAATATTTCTTATGTGCCATACAAGTCAAATAGTATACACAATAACAATATTCGTTCTATATATTTTGATGAAAGTGATACTGTTTGGTTTGGAACAGAAAACGGAATTAGTAAACTCTCTCCGGATGGAATGTGGACGAATTATAATAAGAACCCAGATTTAGCAAACAAGGCAGTATTAACTATAAATAAGTACAATAACCATTTTATTTTAGGAGTGTATGGTAGTGGATTAATTAAGTTCAATCCAGAAACAGGAAAAACAGATGTCTTTCCTTTAATCGAAGATAACAATAAATCTAAATTAATTTTTGCTACTTATGTTGACAAAAGTGAAGTCTGGGTCGGAGGAATTGACGGTCCTGTAAAACACTATCAAAACGGTGTTTTAGTTAACAGTTATAAGACGGGGAATGCGCGGTCTATTATCTCTAATAATCAAGACCTTATATTTGTGGGGTCTGCTAACGGCTTGAAGGAAATTAATAAACGAACCAAAAAAATAAGACCGATTAAAAATAAGACCATTAAAAATATTCCACAGATTTATTCTTTGTGTTTTGATGAAATCAACAATTGTATTTGGATTGGAAATACGCAAGGGCTTTTAAGCTATAATTTAACGACTAAAGAGATTAAGCACCTAAATAAAGAGCTAAATTTTGAATCGGGAACCGTATTTTCGATTCAAAAAGATGCTAATGCAAACCTATGGTTGGGAAGTTATTCGGGTCTATGGAAGCTTAATCCAAAAAGAGGCATTATCAGAAAATTTGATGCGGCTGATGGCTTAACTATTGAATCGTTTGGTTTTGGTGCATCCACGCAATCTAATACTGGCCGTTTGGCGTTTGGAGGTCCCAAAGGAGCAACGCTATTTAGCCCTAAAGATTTATCAAGTGAGAAAGAAGACTTAAAGATTTATGTTTCTGAATTCAAAATTAATGGGGTTGTACCAGACGCTACAATCCTTGATAAAAACATAAATTTCCTTGATAAAATCGAACTAAATTACAATCAAAATTCATTAAGTTTTAATTTTGAGACCCCCAAGCTTCATGGGTCAAAAAAACAAGTATTCAGTTGGGAATTAAAGGGCTTTGACAACCAACCAAACCTATCAAAAAATAGTCGACAAGCCGTCTATTCAAAATTACCTGCAGGTTCCTATTCTTTAGAGACAAAAGTTACAAATGTAGATGGCGTTTTATCTTCAGAAACCTATAGCATAGACGTTATTATTAAACAACCGTTTTGGTTAAGTAATTTCGCTTTTTTAGTATATATATTCCTAGGACTTGTCTTAGGGTATCTATTAATTCTAATAAAAAAATCAAGAGCTGATCAGAAGTTTAATGATAACAAAATAAAATTCTTTACCGAAGTTGCACACGATATTAGAACACCTGTTACCTTAATTCAATTATTGGTTTCTCAACTTTCAGAAAAAAACAAATTTCAAAATAGTATTGAGCTAATACAACGAAATACACAAAATTTAAATGAATATGTAACACAACTTTTAGATTTTCAAAAGGCAGACCGAGGGATGCTAAAGTTGTCAGTTAAAAAAGTAGATTTAAAGAAAATAATACACAGAACTGTTGCTGAGTTTGAGCCTCTGCTCATTGAAAAGTCTATTGATATATCTTTATCAGTTACAAAGGTTTATTTATGGTTTGATGAAACTAAAGTATCTCGAATTTTTTATAATTTAATTTCAAATGCTATAAAATATAGCGAGGATGGGGGGCAAATCGAAATTAAGGTTTTAGTAAATAATGAAAATGTCCAAATTGATTTTATAGACAATGGAATAGGAATCCCAGAAGATGAACATAAATTATTATTTTCAAGATTTACTAGAGGAACTAATATTAACAATAAAGGGATTTCAGGCTCTGGAATTGGTTTAATGATTTCCAAAAAAATTATTGAATTGCACGGGGGAACAATTGAGTTTAAAAGTAAACAGAATATAGGGTCCACCTTTTCTTTAACTCTTAAAAAGGGAAGCGAACATTATAACGAAAAGGACTTGTTTGTTAAAGAGTCAGAAGTTTTCGATTCAGAGTCTATTCAAGAGGGTATTACTAGTAATAAAACCTTATTGCTAGTAGAGGATAATGAGGACTTAAGAGCCACCATTAAATTTGAGTTGGAAAAGAAATATACTGTGATTGATGCCCCTAACGGCAGAGAAGCACTTTTAATAGCGCTTTCAAAAAATCTAGATTTAATTATAACGGATGTAATGATGCCTGTGATGGGTGGAAAAGAGCTTTGTAATACTATAAAAACCAATTTTCAAACAAGTCATATTCCTTTGATTATGATTACTTCCTTAAACGATGTTGATGACAAAATTGAAGGTCTTGAAATTGGGGCTGATGCGTATTTAGAAAAACCATTTAATATGAAAATATTAAATGCATTGATTGTTAACCTTTTGAATTCAAGACAACCCATTACTCAAATCTCTAAATCAAGCTTAGATCCTAAACAGCAGGTGAAATCTAACGACGAAAATTTCTTATCTGATATAGTTGAGATTATAAAAATGAATATTACCAATAGTGAATTTTCGATTGATTTAATATCTGAAAAAACAGGCCTTAGTCGGTCTAAGTTATTTCGAAAGTTAAAAGGCTTGACAAATATGTCTCCTGTTGACTTGGTAATTAAAATTAAATTAAATCATGCCTCAGAGTTACTAAAAAACAATAAAACCATGCGTATTAGTGAAGTTGCCTACGCATCTGGTTTTAATGATCCCAAGTATTTTAGCACCTTATTTAAGAAATTCTATGGTAAAACTCCTAAAGCCTTCAGTGAAACGTTTTAAATTACCTAGTAATAGTATAAAGCAGACTAGACTGTATTGAATAAAATTTAAACTACCCTTTGCTTTATTTTATATAATGTTCTTTTATTAAGTAAAATAATATGTATCAGAAGTTATTTTTCATAGACGGTTATTTTTACCAAGCTTAATGATTGTGCAAAAAATTACAGGCAAAGGTGATGTAATTGATGATGATTCTAATAAATAACTTCCTAGTGCAACACTACCAATTAAAGGAACCTTTTTTAGCACATCAATTGACTTTGATCGAAATTTCACAATTAGCCGTAAAATGGGAGATACTTCAGTAGTGTCTTATATTGGAATGAAAACTCAAGAATTTGTTGTTTAATATTAATAATGATATTGATAAAAATACTAATTTATCTTCTTCTCTTCCTGAAAAAAATTCAAAGCTATAAGTATCTTTTAAACAGTTATTTAACTAAGGTAAAAGCCTTAAAATGGCAAAACTTGTTATAAAGTAGAAAAATAAACCTACTAAAAAGTTTAATTTCTATCATTAAGGCTTAAAATTTCTATAGCCTGTATGAGTTGGTTAAATAATTTAACTTTCTGACTAAAAAGTTTAATTTCTATCATTAAGGCTTAAAATTTCTATAGCCTGTAAGAGTTGGCTAAATAATTTAACTTTCTGAGCAAATCATAAACCTTTAGTTTTCAATCTTCTACTAAATTTATAATCTTAAAACAGTTCAATTATGAAAAAAATTAGTTTACTACTTCTCTTAATGGTTTTAGCCACAAATGTGTATTCTCAAAAGACTAATGAAGAACGTGCTTCTAAAATAACAAATGAGATATCTGAAGTGCTTTCTTTAAACCAGGAAGAAACAGCAAAAGTATACAAGATTCAACTGAAACGTTTTTATGAAGTGAATACAATTAGAAGCACGTATGCACAGGATCCTGAAACCAAAAAGGCAGAATTAAAAAAGGTCTATAACAGACTCTATGGGAAATTAAAATCTACCCTTGGTGAAGATAAAATGCAAGAATGGAAAATTTACAAACAAAACAAATAAATAATTATAAACCAAAAATAAATACAATGAAAAAAACTACTCAAAACGTAACTAAATCAATTTGGCGAAGCGGTCTTTTAGCTTTTGTTTTTTTATTCAGTTTATCAATTAATTCTCAAACTGTTGGTGATGAATATGTTATTAACCCTGGCCTTAATACTAATGGCCTTTTATGGTCAATGAATGAAAATTTTAGCAATACTAAACCAGCTACAAGTATCGGTTGGACAGCTTACTCTAGTGCAGGTTATAATAGCTCAGCAGCAACTCCATCTGCTAATAACGCAGGAACTTGTCACTCTGAAAATAGAATGTTAAAACTCTTTAAAAAAGGAGGTCCTGACGGGCAATTTGTTACTCAGGAAATAGCAAACTTACCATCCGGAAATTACAATTGGTCTTTTTGGACTAAGTGGGCTACATTGGTAGACTACGATGTAGCAGGCGCAGCAGGCGATGCTAAAAAACCTACGTTTACAATCGCGACAGATGATGATGCAGATGGTACTTGGGAAGTTGTCCAAACTGTGATTCCAACTGAGCCATCTTCAGCTCATACTTGGGTTCAGGACACCGGTACTTACAATAACGAAATTGCAAGGAAAGTACGAATAAAGTTTTTTAAATATGGTGGCACCAATGCTGCTCAAACAAACCTTAATCAATTAATGATGATTGATGATGTTAGTCTTAACTATGCAGGTCCATATACCTTTCCAGTTGATGATACTTCTTTATCTGATTTGACACAAGACAGTAGTACAATTGCTGGCTTTACTAAAAGTGGAAGTACCTATGATATTAGTTTAGCACAAGGAACAACTGTTGTTCCTACAATAGCTGCGACTACAAACAGTCCTAGTGCAAGTCTTGTAATTACAGCTGCAACAAGTATTCCAGGAACAACAACAATTCTTGTTACTGCTGAAGATGGATCAACTACCAATATTGTTTCTATTAATTTTAGTATTCCAGCACTAGGGGTAGTTGGTCAAGAATATCTTGTGAATCCTGGTGTTAATTCAGCAACCGGACCAGCCTCTGCAACCCCTGATACAGGTGTTGATGGTTCTGGTAATATGCCTGCCAATATGGGTGGTTGGGGTACTGGAGCTAATGGTTCTTATGCACCTACTTCCGCTGGAAATGGGGACTGTCACTCTGAAGATAGGATGTTTAAATTTTTTGCAAAAAATGATGCTTATGTTACTCAGACAATAGAGCTTCCTCCTGGAATCTATAGCTGGTCTTTTTGGACTAGGTGGGGAGGATTGGTAAATTGGGATGCTGCGGAAGATGTTACACCGAAGTTTACAATTATGACTGATGATGATGAAAATGGTGTTTGGACAGCTGTCGAAACAACGGTTACAACTCAGCCAATTGCAGCTAATTCATGGGTTCAGCAAACTGGTATTTATACAAATGATATTCAAAGGCAAGTTAGAATCAAATTTTCTAAAAGTGGAGGGACTACTGCTGCACCAACAAACCTTAATCAATTAATGTATATTGATGATGTTAGTCTTAAGTTTGTTGGATCAAATGCTTGGACAGGAACAACTGATACAGATTGGGGTACAGCAACAAACTGGAGTAATGGAGTTCCAGGTGCTTCTTCTGAGGTGTTTATACCAGGTGGGCTAAGTACTTATCCAACAGCCTCCTCAGCTGTGACTGTCAGTTCATTAACAATGGGTTCAGGAGCCTCTCTTATGGCAAATGATAACTTTACAGGAGCTGTAACTTACAACAGAACTCTAGGGACTAACAACTGGTATTTAGTTTCATCACCAGTAGATGGAGAAACCTATGATAATACTTATGTTACTGCCAATCAAATTGCTTTAGGAACTGGTCCAAATACAGGGATTGCTCAGTACACTACAAATAGTGATTCTTGGGATTATATGCAGTCTGGTGAAACTGCAACTTTTGCTGCAGGAAATGGATATTCTGTAAAACGAACCTTTGGAGGAGACATTTCTTTTACAGGAACGTTGAATACAGCTGATGTAAGTGCTGGTGCACTATCTGTAGCAGGTAGTCGTTTTAATCTTTTAGGAAACCCTTATACGTCTCACATTGCTAGTGCTACTTTTTTAACTAATGAAACTGGTGTTTCAGAAACACAAACGCTGTGGGTTTGGAATCAAGCAACAGGTGCTAGTGGAGCTTATGAAGTAATAACAGTTGCAGATGCTATGGTGTTAGCTCCTGCACAAGCATTTTTTGTAAAAGCAAATGCCGCTGGAGGTACGTTTAACTTTGCTGAATCTAACCAAGTTAGTGCTGGAGGAACTTTTCAAAGAACAGCAAACAGACCAGAAATTTATCTATCTATCTCTAATCAAACAGATGCAAGAGAGGCTAAAATTTATTATATAGATAACATGACTTCAGGATTTGATGTTGGTTATGAAGGAGAATTATTTAACGGGGTCTCTAATCCGTTAGCTATATATACGCATTTAGTAGCTGATAGTGAAGGACAGAATTATCAGGTACAATCTTTACCAACCAACAACTATGAAAATATGATTGTTCCTGTGGGTGTAAATGCTGCCTCAGGATCGGCTATTACAATAGAGGCCTCAACAAACAACTTCCCTGAAGGATTAAAAATCTTTCTTGAAGACAAACAAGACAATAGCTTTACACTTTTAGATACAGATGCTAACTTTAACACTACGCTAGAGAATGATCTTAATGGTATTGGACGTTTTTATCTTCATACAACTCAAAGCGTTCTTAATACTACTGCCGCTACTTTGGATAATATAAGTGTTTTTAAAGTAAATAATTCTTTAAGAATACTCGGTTTACAAAAAGGGAAAGCTTCTGTTAAATTATTTAATATTCTTGGAAGACAAGTTTTAAATGCTGCTTTTGAATCTAATGGTACGAAAGATATTTCATTATCAAGATTAGCGAAAGGTGTTTACATCGTTCAGTTAGAAACAGCAGAAGGTAAACTAAACAAGAAAATAATTTTAGAATAACTTAAAAGAAATCTTTAAAGACAAATCACAATGAAAAAACAAATTAAAAAAAACTCTCAAGATATTACTCGTAAAGATGCTTTAAAAAAGATTAAATCTTACAGTAAGTATGCTGCTTTAACTGCACTTGGTACCTATTTAATTTTAAATCCACAAAAAGCGCAAGCTTCCTCTCCATCCGATCCTGGAACCGGGTTTTAAAGAAAAAATAATTAAAAAAGCAAGAGGTCTTTGCTAAAGTAAAAACACCCGACGAAAATTTCTTTTCGGAGGGTGTTTTATTATTACTAAAAACCTCACAAATAATCCGTTTTCAATTGATTTATTGTCTGAGAAAGCAGGGCTTAGTAATCTAATTTATTTAGAAAGTTAAAATGCTTGACACAAATGTTACCTTTAGATTTAGTAATTAAAATTAAATTAAATCATGCCTCAGAGTTACTAAAAAACAATAAAACCATGCGTATTAGTGAAGTTGCCTACGCATCTGGTTTTAATGATCCCAAGTATTTTAGCACCTTATTTAAGAAATTCTATGGTAAAACTCCTAAAGAATATAGTGAAACGCTTTAAATTATCACGTCTGCTAAATAATTAACCTTTTTGGATAAAAAGTTAACTTCACTCTTAAGGTCTGTCCTTAGATTGTGATGTGTAAAATTGTTATGAATACCAATTTCAGAATCAGAAGCGAATACCAATATTGATTGATAGTACTTATTCTTTTACTTTCGCATCTCGCCATATAATTTGTATATTCAATAACCTATTATCATAAACCATAAATGAGAACTAACCATCACTTATCAATCTTAATATTAGTACTGCTATCCATACTTTATGGTTGTAAATCAGCCCCTACAAAATCGAATAAAAAGTCGCCTAATTTTATCATTATTTTAGCCGACGATCAAGGTTGGAATGGCACCTCAGTGCAAATGATGGATGAAGAAATTCGTTCAAAAAGCGATTATCATCAAACTCCTAACTTAGAAGCATTGGCCAAACGAGGCATGCGTTTTTCTTCCGCCTATGCGAGTGCACCAGTCTGTTCACCCTCCAGATACAGCATTCAGTTTGGACAAACGCCAGCCCGGCTTAAAATGATTCGAGTAGGCATGAATACCAATCATATCAATCATCAAACAGCGCTTACAATACCGAAGTTGTTAAAATCAATTGACCCTAATTATACAGCGGCTCATTTTGGTAAATGGGGTATTGATGTTGATCCTTCAGTTCTTGGATATGATTACAGTGACGGGATTACAGGGAATAAAGAGGGTGGATTTAGTTACAAATCATCTAAAAAGATGCAATGGGGTAATACCATTACAGAGGATCCTAAGAAAATCTTTAGTACCACGCAAAGTGCTATTGATTTTATTGAATCTCAAGCAAAATCAGAAACGCCTTTTTTCTTACAAGTGTCCCATTATGCAGTTCATTCAGACATTATGGCGCGAGAAGAAACACTAGAAAAATATAAAAATAAAGCAAAGGGAAAGTATCAAAAACACGAGGGATTTGCGGCAATGACAGAAGATCTAGATGCAGGTGTAGGTCTGTTATTAGACCGTGTTAAAGCCTTAGGTTTAGAAGGCGATACCTATATTATTTATACTTCAGACAATGGGGCCGTTCCTATAATGCCTCCGAAACGATTTTATAAACAGGGTTCAAACTTTCCTTTAAGTAGAGGAAAATGGGACGCTATGGAAGGGGGTATAAGAGTTCCTTTTGTAATTGCTGGACCAACAATTAAGGCAGGAATAGAATCGAAGACACCAATTACATTTTCAGATTTACTACCAACTATAGTAGATCTAGCAGGTAATAAAAAGCTCAATCATACCAATTTAGATGGAGGAAGCTTTAAAACTCTACTAGCCAAAGATGGCAAAGGAAAAGTAAAACGTTTTTCTCAAGGTCTTATATTTCATGTGCCGTACGAAAATGGAATTGCGCTGAAAAGAGCTCATTCGGCGATCATAATCGATAATTTTAAATTGATAAAATTTCATGATACAAATGAGTTTTTATTATTTAACATCACTCAAGATTTAGAAGAAAAAAAGAATTTAGCGCTCATGTTTCCTGAAAAGCTGAAGGAACTAGACGTTGCACTAGATACGTATTTGCATGAGGTAAAAGCACCTAAATGGCAGCTAGGCATCAATTGGAAAAATAAACCCATTGAAAAATTTAATTCTTACCACTAGTTAATTTAAGTTTTCCAGATAAAAAGTTAAATTATTTATGCGAAGGAGTTTAAATTTATTAGGTTGGTTAATTATTTAAATTATCTGAACAATTCTTAAACCTTTAGTTTTTAATCTTTCTTTACATTTATATAAATAAACATATCTATTTATGAAAAAAATTATTGTAATCCTTTTATTGGTTTTAACTTCAAATGTGTATTCTCAAAACACTAGCGAAGAACGCGCTACCAAAATAACAAACGAGATGTCTGAAGTGCTCTCTTTAAACCCGGAAGAAAAAGCAAAAGTATATGAGATTCAACTAAAACGCTTTAATGAAGTGAATACAATTCGAAGCACGTATGCACAAGACCCAGAAACCAAAAAGGCTGAATTAAAAAAGGTGTACAACAGACTATTTGGAAAATTAAAAAATGCACTTGATAAAAAAAAGATGCAACAATGGAGAATTTACAAAAGAAATAAATAAACTATTAACTAAAAACAATTATTATGATTAAAAAAATTACTTTATTATTTTTTGCACTTTGTACAAGTGTTATTACTGCGCAATCAATATCTATGACCGATGCAGGTTTTTTTGCAACGGGAAATAATGCAACTTATAACACAATATTTACAGCTGTTCTGACAAGTGATGGTGTTGAAAAGAGTGGACTTGCTCAAACAGTGGTAATCAATATTACAAATTTGGCTGATGGAACAAAATGGCGAATATATAAAACAAAGGAGGATCCAACTCAAGCGGATTTTTCTCAGCTAGGGGATTTAACAGTGGGGGAAAATACAATTACTGTTCCTGCAGTTGCATGGAATCGTAATGTTAAATTTCAGTTTTCAGGCAGTGGCTCGATTGAGTTTGATTCATTTTCATTGAATGGTGTAGTTCTGTATCCTTTTGAAGAATTTGAATGCGAGGAAACCACTATTGGCGAATCAAATTTAATTGTTTCACAAGATGATGATGCTTACCCTTATTATTTAACAGCTGCAGATAAGGCTGAAGGTACTAATATGAATACTGATCACTCATTTGAAATGACTATTACTTGTTTGCCAGTTACGGGAGCTACTTATAGGATTCTTAAGACTAATAGTGCAGGAAATGATATTAATTGTTGTGCAGGAACTCTTACCGAAGGTGTATTCTCAAAAACTGTTGCTGGTGTGACATGGGATAGAAACCTTAGATTCCAATTTAGTACCGCTGATATTGGCTTTTCTTCTCTATCTGTAAATGGTTCGGACGTGTTAGGCTTGGAGGATGTAAACTCTTCAGTGTTCTCTATCTATCCAAACCCCGCAACAGACTTAATTTCTATTAGGGGAGTTGAAAATATCAAATCAATAAAAGTATACTCTATTTTAGGAAGTTTAGAAAAAGAAGTTTTTAATACCAATCAAATAGATATCTCTGAACTTTCATCTGGTATTCATTTAATCAAGGTTGATAACGGAACTGTTTCAATCAAAAAAATAATCAAACAATAGTTAATTTATTTAAGAATTAAAGCTGATATATTAATCTTAATATATCAGCTTTTTTTTAATTTATTAAATACCATTTATGTACCCTTTTAATAAGTATATTTTCCGGATTGTATTTTTAATAGCAATCTCTTCTTACAGTCAAAATAATTCAAGTAAAAAAAAGGCACCGAATATTGTATTTATTTTTTCGGATGACCATGCAACCAATGCAATATCTGCTTATGGAGGTATTTTTAAAGAATTGGCGCCAACACCAAATATAGATCGTATTGCAGATGAGGGTGCATTGCTCAAAAATGCTTTGTGTACAAATGCTATTTGTGGACCTAGTAGAGCATCTATATTAACCGGGAAATACAGCCATGTTAATGGGTATTATAAAAATTATAAAGGAGGCGTTTTTAACAATCAACAATGGACGTTTCCTCAGTCTTTAAAAGAAGTAGGGTACCAAACGGGCTTAGTAGGGAAATGGCATTTAGCATCAGAGCCTATTGGTTTTGATTACTATAAATACCACATATCTCGAGGAGAACAGGGCCTGTACTGGAATCCGGTATATAATGATAATGGTATAAATAAAAAAGAAAAGGGCTATGCAACAAATTTAACCACCGACTTTGCGTTGGACTGGCTGAACTCTAGAGATACTAAAGAACCTTTTTGTCTGTTGTTACAGTTTAAAGCCCCGCATCGTCAATGGGCACCAGATACTAAATATGAAAATTTATGGGAGGGTCAAGAAATGCCCTATCCATCTACTTTTAATGATACTTATGAAGGCAGAGAATTAACGGCTGGTGATACGGAGATGACCATGGATTATTTTAGTAGACAAGACATGAAAATGACACCACCAGACTCTTTATCAAAAAGTGATCGAAGGAAATGGAGTCAATTTGGATTTAAACCCAAGGAAATAGTAACTCCTGATGAAAATTTAAGTCCACAAGAAGTCCGCGAATGGAAATATCAAAAGTATATTAAAGATTATTTAGCAACAATTCGATCCGTTGATGATAATATTGGTAGAGTATTAGCCTATTTAAAGGAGAATGGATTAGAAGAAAACACGATTGTAATTTATGCTTCAGATCAAGGGTTTTTCTTAGGAGAACATGGGTTTTTCGATAAGCGTTTTATGTATGAAGAGTCTTTGAAAATGCCCTTTGTTATTCGGTATCCTGGTAAAATTAAACCAGGAACCATTGTAGATGATATTGTTTCAAATATAGACTTTGCTCCAACATTATTGGATATGGCAGGGGTTGCTGCTCCCGAACAAGTTCAAGGGAAAAGTTTTTTCTCTAACCTAAAAGGAGAAACTTCTGAAGATTGGCGACAATCTATGTATTATCATTATTATGAATACCCATACTATCATCGTGTACAACCTCATTACGGAATAAGAAATCAACAATATAAATTAATCCATTTTTATTATAATATGGATGTATGGGAACTTTATGATTTGAAGAACGATCCCAATGAGATGAACAATTTAATAAATATAGAATCAAACTCAGAACTTATTAAAGGGCTAAAAAAAGAACTGTATAAATTAAAAGAGAATTATGGGAATAATCTTTCTTTAGAAGAATTAAGAAATATTTCTGATACTGATTTTGGAGGCTTGGAGTCTAGAAAAAAATAAAATGATGTTTCCAGAAAAAGAATTATTCAATAAAATATTGAAGCAATTAACCAAGAATGCTAAAAAGAGTTATAAAGAAAATAACCCAACCAATACTATTAAGGATATAATAAAAAATAAGGAATAGAAGTATCAATACCCTAGTTGATTAATAAATAGGTAATATATTTTAAAAAGGATACTAATATTAATTTTATTTTTAAATAAAAAGCAATACTAAGGTGATTATTAGTAGTAAAAAAGAACTATTAAACGGCTATATTGATATCTCTGATTTACAAAAAGGATTATATTTTATTAGTGTAAATCACCGATATCATCATAAGTTTTTAAAACAATAGAAGGCTAATTATACCTTGTTTTTGTTTATTTTTAATTAGTGTTTTAACTTTTTTAATTATTGTATAATATGAAGCTATTAAAAATCAGTTTTTTAATCCTATTTTTTATATCTCTTACGGGCTCAAAGCCTGTTATATCCTCCAATAAATTAAATGTTTTATTTATCATAGCAGACGATTTAAATTGTGCCTTGGGTGCATATGGTGATTCACTTGCAATTACACCAAATATTGATAAATTAGCAAAAATAGGGGCTGTTTTTGGCAATACGCACGTTCAATATCCACTGTGTGGTCCCTCTAGAGTTTCTTTGATGACTGGGCTGTATCCTGATCAAACAAAATCAAAAAAATTAAGACTGTACGTTCGACAAACCATTCCGGATGTAGTAACAATCGGTCAAAAATTTAGAAAGGAAAATTACCATTCAGTAAGAGTTGGTAAAATTTACCACTATCATAATCCTAGAGATATTGGAACTGCCGGTCATGACGATTCTTATACTTGGGATAGAACTGTAAACCCTTACGGACGAGATAAAATTGAAGAATACAAACTAAATGGTTTGAAGCCAAAACTAGATGGAGGAACTTTAAGTTGGTTGCAGGCAGATGGAAATGATGAAGAGCAAACAGACGGAATTGGCGCCACAGAAACTATCGGATTTTTAGATGAGTTTTCTAAAAGTGGTGAGAATTTCTTTTTAGCATTTGGCCTTTATAGACCGCATGTTCCTTTTGTAGCGCCAAAAAAATATTTTGATTTATATGACATTAACGATTTTAAGGTGCCACAAAGCACGGATGATTATCTGAATACAATTCCAAAACCTGCTGCAATTTCTGTTCGTCGTAAAAAAGAACAAGTGGATTTAGATCCTGATTTAGCTAAAGAGATTAAGCATGCCTATTATGCAACCACCAGTTTTGTAGATGCACAAATTGGACGTGTTTTAGACAAGTTAAAGGAAACCGGATTAGATAAAAATACAATTGTTGTTTTCACTTCAGATCATGGTTATCACCTTGGTGAACATGGCCACTGGCAAAAGCAAACGCTGTTTGAAGATGGTACACGTGTTCCTTTAATCATTGCAGGACCAGGGATTAAAAACAATAAAGAAATTATTAATAACCCAGTTGAATTGGTTGATTTGTATCCTACAATTATGGACCTAGTTCAAATGCAAACTCCAAAATTTCTGAGTGGTAAAAGTATTGTTCCACTTCTTGAAAATTCAGCAAACATAGTTCGAGAAAGTGCCCTTACAGAACTTCAGGTAAATACAGGGAATGGAATAGCACAAGGATATTCAATTAAAACAAAACGGTATCGCCTAAGTCAATGGGAACATAAAGGTGTTAAAGCTTATGAATTATATGATCATTTTTCTGATATATCTGAGCTTACGAATCTTGCTGCATATTCGGACTATCAAAAGATTAGAGATTCACTAGTTAAAATTTTAGACATTCGAATTCTTAATGCTAAAAAAGTTCCTCTGGGTTTAGGGAGACAAATTACAAATGCGAAACCTTGGCTTGAACCAAAAATAATTCGTTCGAAACCAAAATAGATTTAGTTATTTTTCTAATTTTAAGAATGTTGAGTCCTACACGACTCATTAAATTCACCGATTACCCCTAGACCAATAACCATTAGACCCTAATAATAAATTTGATTTGAATTACTTTTGTAGTATACCGATAATACTATTTATAATAGTACCCATTATCATAGTCTTTTTTGTTATCATAAAACACCAAAAAATTAGGTAAATAAAAATTGGAAATTAGTAAACAAAAGCATATTTTTCAAAATCAAAATCAAAATCAAAATCAAAATAAACATTATGAATAAAAAAACTTTTTTACTATTAATAACAGCAGTATCTGCTTTAGGCGGATTACTATTTGGATACGATACAGGGGTTATTAATGGCGCTCAATTTTACTTAAGTAAACATTTTGATTTGGATTCAGCAATGAAAGGTTGGGTTGTTGGAAGTGCTTTGTTAGGCTGTCTAGTAGGGGCCATTGCAGCAGGTCCTTTAAGTATTAGATTTGGTAGAAAGCACTCTTTAATAATTTCAGCTATCTTGTTTTCTTTGTCTGCCTTTGGTTCTGGTTTGCCATCTATTTTTTCAGAGTCTGTTTCTTTATTAGTTTTCTTTAGAATTATTGGAGGATTGGGTATTGGTATCGCCTCTATGAATGCGCCTATGTACATAGCCGAAATTGCACCAAGTGATATAAGAGGAAAAATGGTTACGTACTATCAACTGGCTATCGTTATTGGCTTTTTTGTAGTGTTTTTAGCTACCTATTTTATTGGAAATAATTTATCTGAAGTAGAAAATATAGCCTTTGGTTGGAAATACATGTTTTGGTCAGAGTTAATTCCAAGTTGCTTATTCTTAATATTATTGTTTTTTGTTCCAAAAAGTCCCCGATGGTTGGCTCTTAAAGGGAATGATGATGAGGCATTAGTTATCTTAACCAAGATACATGGCGCAGATCAAGCAAATAAAGAAATAGAAGCTATAAAAAATTCTCTTAAAACGAGCGGTACAGATAATAAAGTGAACTACTTTTCAAAACTAATAATTGGAATTATAGTTATTGGAACAGCACTTTCTGTTTTACAACAATTTACAGGAATAAACGCAGTATTATATTATGGTGCTGATATTTTTGAAAAAGCACTTGGTTTTGGTAAAGAAGATATTTTGGCACAACAAATATTATTAGCATTTGTGAACCTTATATTCACATTTGTTGCGATGTTCACTGTAGATAAATTTGGAAGAAAGCCATTATTATATATTGGTTCTATTGGAATGATCGTTGGTTTTTTATTATTAGGGATTACTTTACAGCAGCAATCTGTTGGGTTCTTATCATTATTAGGCGTATTAATTTTCATAGCATCATTTGCACTATCAATGGGGCCTGTTGTTTGGGTGTTACTTTCAGAAATGTTTCCAAATAAAATACGTAGCGTAGCGATGTCTGTTGCTGTAGCTGCGCAATGGGCTGCAAATTATGTGGTTTCGCAATCTTTTCCAATAGTTATGGATAGTGAAGTAAATAATGGTGCAACTTGGAACGGTTCATTACCGTATTTTATATTTACTATATTTATTGTAATAATAATGATTGTTACCTATAAATTTATCCCAGAAACAAAAGGGAAATCTCTTGAAGAAATTGAAGCGTTCTGGAAAGTATAGTTTTTAAGAGTAGTTTTAATAGTTAAAATTTATAAGTTGAATGATTTAACGAACTATAAAAAATATTAAATGAATAATAGAAAAATAAGTATACTGAGCTTTATAATTTTAATAGCAATTATTGCTTGTAAAAAAGAAGCGAATAAAAGTATTGAAATCAAGAACCAAAAAGAATTTAATAGTCCCGATGGTATGGTTTGGGTAAATGGTAAGACCTTTCTACAAGGAGCCAAACAGTCAGATAATTTTGCAATGCCAAGGGAAAAACCTGCTCATGAAGTTAGGGTTGATGGTTTTTTTATAGACGCTACAGAAGTAACGAATAAACAATTTAAGCAGTTTATAGATGCTACTAAGTATATTACAATTGCAGAAAGACCAATCGATTGGGAAGAGATGAAAAAGCAGCTTCCTAAAAACACACTAAAACCGCATGATTCTATTTTACAACCTGGAAGTTTAATTTTTAATAAAAATATAAATGCGGTTGTAAATATGAATAATTATTTTCAATGGTGGATATGGAAAATTGGTGCGAACTGGAAACATCCAGAAGGACCAGATTCTACAATTAAAGATAAAGATAATTTTCCTGTTGTCCATATTGCTTTAGAAGATGCTTTAGCTTACTGTAAATGGTCTAATAGACGCTTGCCAACGGAAGCAGAATGGGAAGCTGCCGCGCAAGGAACAAATAATAGAGCCATTTTTACTTGGGGAGATAACCCCACCATTTTAAACTCAAATGCAAATACTTGGCAAGGCGTTTTTCCTACAAAAAACGAATCTATAGACGGTTTTAAGTTAATTGCACCTGTAAAATCATATCCAGCAAACAGCATTGGTATCTATGATATGGCAGGAAATGTTTGGGAGCTTACGGCTGATTTATTTAATGTGAACCACTATAAAGAATTAGATATTTCTAAGGCAATTATGAATCCTATGGGGGCTAATAAATCCTACAGTCCTGCGAACCCTAATCAAATAGAACACGTAATGAAAGGTGGGTCTTTTTTATGTCACGAATCGTATTGTGCTAGTTTTAGAATTTCTGCAAAAATGGGGGTTTCTATAGATTCAGGATCAGACCACATGGGCTTTAGAACCGTTGCAACTGCAGATATGATTTCGAATTAAACGTTTTATAATAATTAGAGTCTTATAGTTATAATTTACTTGAGAATGAAACAACAACATACTCAACATTTATATTGGTGCCTGGGATTTGGTAGAAGAATTAGTGAATTAGATAACCTTAAATCAGATTCTAAATCAAACATAATCATTAGCATATTTCCAAGTCCAAAGATGTTAATTTATTACAACTTGATCTTTCAGAACTTAATCTTATAAGAAGCAAAAATCCAAAAGTATTAAAGAAGGAGATGGGTGAGGCTGATTTTCAAAAGTCGAGACAAAAAGTCCGACAAAAATTAAAGGACTTAAATCCTGCTTGGGTTGATAGATTGTCTGAACCAACTTCTATATTATGTGAAAAAATGACATTATTGTGGGCGAATACATTTGTTTGTAGAGATAATATTATTTTTCATATTCAACATTACAAGAACACCTCAAGAAGATAATGCTTTAGGCTATTTTAGAAATTTTGTAAAAGCTATTGCAAAAGAAGCATCTATGATCAAATATCTTAGTAATAGACAAAATTTCAAGGAAAGCAAGAACTTTGTTGTTTGCACTTAATTGCTATTCTTTATATACAGCGTTATGGGCAGGCTTTATTATTCTTTAGTATTATTGAAATTTCTATTAATTCAGATTCTTTAGCTTTTTTTATACCTTATTTATATCTTTCCGATTATTAGAAATCTTTGCAGGTTAACCTAGTTTACGTTTAGCGTCAGCGAGTAAATCTATGCTAATACTTTTATTGTTACTTATTTTATATTATTTTTTTATTTACCGGTAAGTCAGGTATTTAATTTTTAATTATTTTATAAGTTGTATTAAAGTTATTTCCGATTTTTAAAAAATAAAGACCATTAGAAACATTATTCATATCAATTAAATTTAATTCCGAATTAATTTTACCAGAAATAATAATATTGCCAAGGCTATCATATATCGCGTATTTCAAACCTATATGGTTACTGTTAATTTTTAGATTTAAATAATTTTTAACTGGGTTTGGATATACTTCATATTCCTCATTTTCATAAGGTTCTTTAGTTGTAAGTGAAGAGCTATTATAAATTTCATTTATTTCTTCTTGGGTTAAAACGCTATCCCAAATACAAAATTCATCTATAATACCATTAAAATAATTACCTGGGTTTCCTCCTGTGATTCTTACACCTATCTTAGATGAATTATCATCTTGTGCAAAATTACATGAAGCATCTATTTGTGTTGTAGAAAGAACACTACCTCCTTGCGCTATCCATTCTAAATTTGTTGTTACTGGCTGTCCATTAACATAAATTTCTGCACCAGCGTTTTGATAAACGACTACAATATCATACCAAGTGCTTTCACTTATTATATTAGTATCACTTTTTATTAATGAGTATTTGTTACCCGAAACATTATTTGCCCATTTAAACAATATTTCACCATCACTTGTTAGTGAAAAGTTTACCTCACCCCAAGACAATGTTTTTCCCCAAATATTGGGAGAATTAGAAATATCATTCACATTAAGACGTGCATGATATGAAAACGCACTCACTTGAGTTCCTTCTAAAAAGGGAGACGAAAAATTAATAGTATTACTGATACCATCAAACGAATATGCTGTATTTGATACGCCATCTTTACCTGCAGTTAATGTAGCGCCATTTATTACACCATCGTTAGTTCCAGCGCTCTGATCTGTAGCGTCTCCTGTAAATGAATAACATGCATCAAATGTATCTGTATTGTCAGTATATAAAGCTGTTATTTCTTCTTGGGTTAAAACGCTATCCCAAATACAAAATTCATCTATAATACCATTAAAATAATTACCTGAGTTTCCTCCTGTGATTCTTACACCTATCTTAGATGAATTATCATCTTGTGCAAAATTACATGAAGCATCTATTTGTGTTGTAGAAAGAACACTACCTCCTTGCGCTATCCATTCTAAATTTGTTGTTACTGGCTGTCCATTAACATAAATTTCTGCACCAGCGTTTTGATAAACGACTACAATATCATACCAAGTGCTTTCACTTATTATATTAGTATCACTTTTTATTAATGAGTATTTGTTACCCGAAACATTATTTGCCCATTTAAACAATATTTCACCATCACTTGTTAGTGAAAAGTTTACCTCACCCCAAGACAATGTTTTTCCCCAAATATTGGGAGAATTAGAAATATCATTCACATTAAGACGTGCATGATATGAAAACGCACTCACTTGAGTTCCTTCTAAAAAGGGAGACGAAAAATTAATAGTATTACTGATACCATCAAACGAATATGCTGTATTTGATACGCCATCTTTACCTGCAGTTAATGTAGCGCCATTTATTACACCATCGTTAGTTCCAGCGCTCTGATCTGTAGCGTCTCCTGTAAATGAATAGCAAGATCCTAGTCCATTTGTAGGTGCGTAAGAAGTACTGTTTTGTGCCATTATTATTGTTGCGAAGCCTAAGCTTACAACTAATGTCATTAGTAAATTCTTTGTTTTCATTTTTTTGCCTTTTTAATTTATTTATAGTTTGGTGATTTTGGTTTGTCCTTAACTTATTGTGTATGATTAGTTACTGTGAATTACTGAGTAAGTTAATAAATAATAACTAATTAGAAAGTCTGCGAGGACTTGCCTAAATAAACCAGCACATAGGCAATTAATTTTGTACGTTTTTAGCAAGTGCTTTATTCTCGATTATCTGACGTCTATTTATAATAAATAAGATTCCAAACTGCCATAATCCAATTGCAATGAATAAAGGATAAATTTCTAAATTAGATAAAACCTCCTTATATGTAACAATAATTCCGATAATAATTCCAAGAATATAATCTATGGGTTCTTATCATTATTAGGCGTATTAATTTTCATATCATCATTTGCACTATCAATGGGGCCTGTTGTTTGGGTTTTGCTTTCAGAAATGTTTCCAAATAAAATACGTAGCGTGGCGATGTCTGTAGCTATAGCTGCTCAATGGGCTGCAAATTATGTAGTTTCGCAATCTTTTCCAATAGTTATGGATAGTGAAGTAAATAATAGTGCAACTTGGAACGGTTCATTACCGTATTTTATATTTACTATATTCATCGTAATAATAATGATTGTTACCTATAAATTTATCCCAGAAACAAAAGGAAAATCTCTTGAAGAAATTGAAGCATTCTGGAAAGTATAGTTTTTAATAGTTGTTTAATACTTATTATTAATAAGTTAAATGATTTAACGCACTATGAAAAACATTGTGCTAGTTTCAGAATTTCTGCAAAAATGGGTGTTTCTATAGATTCTGGCTCAGACCACATGGGATTTAGAACCGTTGCAACTAAAAAAATGATAACAAATAGTCAAACTACAGATTAAACCATATGAAATTTTAATAGTCAAAAAAGAAAAAGGTAATTTTTTATAAAATGGAGCAAAAGCATATTCAACATTTATATAATAGAGCAGGTTTTGCGGTAAGCTATAAAAAAGTAATTAATTTAGAAGATAAATCTAAAATTAAAGTCGTTGATAACTTATTTGCAGAGGCATTAAAAACGCAACCTTTAGAATTAGATCTTACAGCGTTTAAAGCTTTTTCTGAATCTTTAGGACCCTATTCTAAAATGAATAGGATTAATAGACAAAAATTAAATAAAAAAAATAGAGAAAAGATTAAAGATTTAAATTACGCTTGGATTGAAAGACTTGTAAATCCTGATGCGGTATTAATCGAAAAAATGACCTTGTTTTGGGCCAATGTTTTTGTCTGTAAAGACAATAATGTACTAAGTATGCAGCATTACAATAATACATTAAGAAAATTTGCGCTTGGTGATTTTAAACAGTTTGTAAAAGCAATCGCAAAAGAAGCTTCGATGAGCAGATACCTTAATAACAACCAAAATGTTAAGAAGCGCCCAAATGAGAATTTTGCTCGAGAGTTAATGGAACTTTTTACACTTGGTATTGGGCATTATACAGAACAAGATGTTAAAGAATCTGCAAGAGCCTTTACCGGCTGGAAAAACAACCGAAAAGGTGCGTTTATCTCCAACCCCAAGAAACATGATGATGGTCTAAAAACCTTTTTAGGAAAAACAGGGAACTTTGATGGAGATGCTATTATTGATATTATTTTAGAACAGAAACAATGTGCTAAATTTATTTGCGAAAAACTATATAGATATTTTGTAAATCCTAACATAAATGAAGCTAATTTAAAAGAAATCACAACGGTTTTTTATAAGGATTATGATATTCAAAAAGTGATGTATCATATTTTTAAATCAAAATGGTTTTATGATGACCAAAACATTGGAATAAAAATAAAATCTCCCTTAGAACTTCTAGTAGGAATACAAACGATTATCCCCATACAGTTTCAAAAGCCGCAGCAATTGCTGTATTTGCAAAAAATGATGGGCCAAATACTGCTAAATCCACCAAATGTAGCAGGATGGAAAGGTGGTAAAAGTTGGATAGACTCTAACACATTAATGTTTAGATTAAAATTACCTTCAATACTTTTAAACAATGCTATTATTAATCTAGAATCAAAAGGGGAGTTTGAAGACAATTTTGAAAATTATTATAAAACCAAAAAACGAAACTATCTCAAGACACTGCCATCTTGGAATGATTTTGAAAAAGAATACGCAGCCGTTTCAATTGAAGAATTAAAAAAAATAATATTAATTTCTAATATAGATAAAGATACAGAGGCCTTTTTAGATAATTTAAAATTTAATTCGAATAAAGATCTGTGCATCCAACTCATGTCTATTCCAGAATATCAACTTTGCTAAATAATGGAAAGAAGAAAATTTTTAAAGCAAAACGTACTTGCAAGTAGCTTGTTTTTTGTTCCAAGTTTTGTAAAGGCATTCGAGAATGCCATAAAGGGCTCTTTAGGGTTTAAAAAGCTTGTAATTGTTCAATTATCTGGTGGTAATGACGGTTTGAATACTATAATCCCATATACAAACGATATTTATTATGAAAGTAGACCAAATATAGCTATTGCAAAAAACGATTGCATTAAAATAACCGACGAGTTTGGGATCAATAAAAATTTAGCACCTTTAAAACATTTGTATGATAAAGGGTATTTATCTGTTATTAATAATGTAGGCTATCCCAATCCAATTAGATCCCATTTTAGATCTACAGATATTTGGCATACAGCAAGCGATAGTAATCAATATTTAAATACAGGTTGGTTAGGAAGATATATAGATGTTTATGGTAAAAAACCCTATTCAGGAATAGAATTAGACGATAGTTTGTCTTTAATAATGAAAGGAGATGTATTAAAAGGAATTGCGACAAAAAACCCAACTAGTTTATATAATAATACAAAAACACCTTACTTCAAAAAGGTGTTAGATTCTCAAAGAGATGTGCATTTAAGCGAACATAATTTAGGGTATTTGTATAAAACGATGATTGAAGCAAAATCTTCTGCAAAATATATTTTCGAAACATCCAAGACCTATAATAGTGCTTTAACGTATCCTAATAACCCTTTTGGAAAACAATTAAAAACAACAGCTCAATTCATAAATTCTAGAGTAGAGAGCAAAGTATTTTACGTATCAATGGGTGGTTTTGATACCCATGTAAGACAAGAAAAAAAACAAAATAAATTGCTACAAACATATAGCGAGGCAATGGATGTTTTTGTGAAAGATTTAGAGCAAAAAGACACATTTAAAGATACCCTTATTTTAACTTTTTCTGAGTTTGGAAGACGTGTTAAACAAAATGCAGCTAGTGGAACAGATCACGGTGCAGCAAATAATGTATTTATAATTGGTAAGAATTTAAAAAAACAAGGATTCTATAACGAAGCTCCTAATTTAATAAACTTAGATAAAAATGGGGATATTAAATATACTGTAGATTTTAGATCGATATATGCCACCATTTTAGATAAATGGTTAGAGGTTGATGATGCCACCATTTTAAACAAATCATATAGTAAGTTGGGCTTTATTTAAGACTGCATACAATGGTCGTGAAGAAAAATGAGATACTTCAAAACTCCGCTGTAAACTTTTCACTTTAGCAATATTCGGGCTTCATACGAAAGGTTAAAAAAATAATTAGAAGTTGAAAAATAAGCCGAACATCTGTTTTTAAATAGAATAGGGGAATAACAAATGAATGTTATTCCCCTATTTATTGTTTATTTCCGTTAAACAATTTTCACTTTAATAATTCTTAATTTGGCAACATAGACTCTACTAATTCAAGAGTTTGAACTTGTTGACCAACAATCATTTCTATAGACTCTTTATATGCTCTTCTATCAGTATCAAAAGAATTTGCACCAAACTTTTCGTTGTAATCCTTTTCCCATGTATTGTCGAACTTTTGGGGCGTTCTACTGTATTTGTCAAATCCTATAAATGAGGTTGTTTGATTCCAGTTTCCACCAGAGACAAGAGAAACAATTATTCTCTTGTGGTCAGGAATTCTTTCTCCATAAATTTCACCAATTCTTTCTAACCATCTCCTAAAATCGTCCCATTTGGATGGTTTTACAATATAATCTGTTTGTACTAGGTATTTTGACGGGCTTTGTCCCTCGACAATATTCATATCTCCCCATTTCATCCGAGCCCATCTTTGAGAACCACCAACTGGATCAACAAATTTAGATACGTTTTCTTTCCAGTAATTTAATTCTTTTGTTTTATCCTTATCATAATCCGCAGAAGTTTGCCAAGGCATCACTCTCAAATATTGACCACTATTTTTACCCGTTACAACTTTAAAAGTAACAATCGTATTTTCTTTTGTAGTATTAAATTTTTTAGTTTTTAGTCCTGCAGCTTTTTCAAATTGATTGACCATTTCGGCTTTAGGTTTGTAAATCCAGGTATTCCAATATTCTGCGTTTTGATTAAAATTTTGAGAAAATAGATTGATACTGAATAGACAGAGTCCAATAATTATAATTTTTTTCATTTTAAGTTTCATTTTAAGTTTCATTTTAAGTTTCATTTTAAGTTTTATTTTTAGTTATTTTATAAATGTACAAATTAATTTTTAATTGCAACTAAATAATAATTATTAATATTTTGCCCTGGCACTGAAATTCCTTTAAATATTGATTTTAATTTTTTAAATAATAATTCTTTTATTTCCGAAAAATAAGCACAAAAAATTAGTGGACCAATGGAGAAGACTCAGTGTTAACAACCTCTATGAAAAGAATGGTTGCTATAGCTTAAGGTAAAAAAATGATTAACTGCAGGGTACTTCAAAGAGAAGAATATGTACCTTATAAGTGTTATCTTTCTTGAAGTATTTAAATTCAATCAATTAGATAATAATTGCTTATATTTAATGCAATTAATTTGAATATTTAATAGTGTAATATGCCTTCATTAAATCCATCATCTTCCGTTTTAGGGGTTCGTAAAGCCAAGCATCTCTTAAGACGTGCATGTTTTCACTATTCAAAAGCAACGTTGGCCCATTTTGCATCTTTGACACCTTCGCAAGCTGTTACAGAGCTTTCTCAAGAGGCGAATACACCTTGGCAAGATCCATATGATTTAACCACAAATAATAACGATAATACTATCGATGGTTTTTGGATACACAGTGGAAACCCTCCTTCGTTTTACCAATCTGGTCAAGTGAGAAAACGAGCCGTTATTTCAGGCTGGTGGTGGTACAATATGATGCAACAAAATAGATTAAAACATAAATTAGTTTTCTTTTTACATACGTGTTTTACGGTTGCAAAGGATTCGGGTAGTGGCAAGTCTGCTTATTTTTATGACTATTTAAAACTTTTAGATTTTTATGCTTACGGGAGCATCAAAACTTTAGCTAAAAAAATAACTTTCGATAATGCAATGTTGTATTATTTAGATAATACAACCAACAATAAAAATAATCCTAACGAAAATTATGCACGTGAATTTCTGGAGTTATTTACGATATTAAAAGGTCCGCAAATTTCAGAAGGCAATTATACTAATTACACAGAAACTGACATTCAACAAGCAGCTAAAGTATTTTCTGGGATAAAAGTAAAGCCAAACAGAGATACTATCGACTCTGATACTAATATTCCTTATGGCTATGTGAATATCTCGCAGCATAATACAGCTTCAAAAACATTTAGTGAAGCCTTTAACAATCAAACCATTCAGGGTGGGAGCGATCTTCCCGGAGTTACTAATGAACTTAGTGATTTTGTGGAAATGATTTTCTCCCAATCAGAAACAGCCAAGTCCTATTGCCGCAGATTGTATAAATTTTTTGTAAAAAGTGAATGGGGAGCGGCTGTAGAAAATGACATTATAGCACCTTTAGCTACCCAACTCATGAATTCGGACTATGACCTCCTTTCTATTGTGCAAACACTTTTAATGTCTGAGCATTTCTATGATGAGGATAATTCCGATACAACCAACGAAATTGTGGGAAGTATTGTTAAAAATCCAATTCAACTTTTGAGTCAAATTATTTCAGCGCTCGACATTTCAGTACCAAACCCAGAAGCTTCAAGCGAAAATCCGCCTAGCTCTTGGACAAATGAACAACAAGATTTTTATAATTTCTATTATAAATTTTGCCACAATACATTTTTACCTGGCGCCGGAATGAATATATTTTCACCGGATACCGTTGCAGGATATCCCGCTGATTATCAAGGCCCTGATTATGATCGCAGTTGGTTTAGTTCTAACACCATTGTAGCACGTTATAAAACAATTGAGTCCCTTATTGCAGGAAAAAATAGAATTCTGGGGGTTCAAACGAATGCCAACGGAGCGTCTTATTATCAGAACATATGGATACAATTTAACGCAGTAGCGTTTGTTGATAACAACAATCACATCTCCAATCCTTATGATTCAACGGTATTGGTTTCTGAGCTTGTGGAATTGCTTTTTTGTGAAAGTATTACGGCAAACCGCCTGGATTATTTTATTCAATCCCTTAACGACTTAGATCCTGGTTATTGGTCAGGTGCTTGGGCCGAATATGTTCAGAGTGGAAATACTGCTCAAGTCAAGTCACGTTTGGATGCGCTTTTCACAAAACTTATAAATGCACCAGAATTTCAATTAATGTAAATTTATTTAAAAATGAAAAGAAGAAATTTTATAAAGCTTACAAGCACTGCATCAGCAGCTGGTTTGTTGCCGATACAATTAAATGCATCTTTCAAATTTTTGAATAGCTTTTCGAATTGTGATTTTTCGAATCGAAAAATTGTACTTATTGAACTCGCTGGTGGTAATGATGGGCTCAATACAGTGATACCATTAAGTGTATACTCGGACTATGTTGGCATGCGACCTAACATTCATGTGCCGTCCTCTTTAGTGCTGCCGCTAAGTAATATTGATTCAAATCTCGCAGGGACAAATCAAGATATAGGGTTACATCCCAAACTCTCAGGAATGTACAACTTATTTGATCAAGACCAACTAAAGATTATTCAATCTGTAGGGTATCCTTCGGCTAATAAAAGTCATTTTGCTTCTATAGATATCTATAATACTGGGAATGATGGAAGTAATTGGAATAATGGTCAAAATAGTGGTTGGATCGGTCGTTTTATGGAAAACCATTACGCCGATTTATTACCTACAAATTTTCCAATGGGGGTTCAAATTGGATCCAGAAATACATCTTTGGGATTTCACGGTTTAAATGAACACGGTCTTGCCGTTAATTTAAGCGGACAAGACTCCGAAAACTTTTACTCTGTTTTGAGTGGGCTTTCTGGAGAATATCCTTCCGAATTCCCCGATTCTCACTATGGTAATGAGTTGCAATATATTGTAGATACTGATGCGGTTTCAAATGTATATGCGCAAACCATTTCTAATTCTTTTAACAGTGGAAGTAATTTTTCTGGTGCCAATTATCCAGATACTGACTTGGCTGATCAATTGAAAACTGTAGCGAGATTAATTCGAGGAGGGATTGAAACCAAAGTTTATATGGTTCGACTTGGAGGTTTTGATACCCACAACGATCAAGTCCAAGGTCAAGGCGATATTCAAGGAAAACATTATAACTTATTAGATGAATTATCTACTGCTGTCGAGGCATTTATGAGTGATGTAAATTCTGATAGCATCGGAGATGATATTGTTGGTCTTACCGTTTCTGAGTTTGGAAGAAAAGCTCAAGAGAATGGAAGTAATGGAACCGATCATGGCGAAGTAGCACCTGCATTTGTTTTTGGTAAACCTATAAATAGCGGTGTTTCAGGTGTGAATGTTGATTTTAGTGAAGCTACAGCCGGTAATAATTTTCAGATAGAATCTGTTCAATTTGATTACCGTCAGACCTTAGCAACAATAATGCAAGATTTTCTTGGTTCTAACACGAACAATATCAACAATACTTTTGTAGATAATTTTAACAACGATAGTTTTGCTGAGCAGAAAATTCAAAACTTAGTAAAAACGGATTATGCAGTTCAAGAAGACTGTTTAGATCAAAGTTTGAGCATTGAAAAACTCAATTCAAAAGATTGGTTTGTGTATCCTAACCCTTTTAAAGATCATGTAAATTTAAACTATTTGATAGATGGACAAAACCAACCCACAACATTTATTATAGTGAATCAAATTGGTCAAACTATTCAACGTGGAGTGTTGAAACTTATGAATGGGTATGCCCGAATTGATCTTCCAAATTTGCCCACTGGACTTTATGTTTTAACTTTAGAAAACTCTTCTAAAAAAGAGCGCTTCAAGCTACTAAGAGGTGCGCTTTAGATGAACTTAATAGAAATTTAAACCAATTCTTTTAGTTTTTGTGCTGCTTGTTCGGTGGTAATATCTCTTTGAGGCATTCCAAATATTTCATAGCCTACCATAATTTTTTTTACTGTTGCACTTCTAAGAAGCGGTGGGTAAAAACTCATATGCGAATGCCAATGTATATTTTTTTCTCGTTGTTAGGCGCGTGGTGCATTTCACTAGCATACGAAAATAGAAGTAGTTTTTTTAGCCTTTCCTTTAATGTTTTAAATATATTTGATAAAAATATAGCAATGAAAAATATCGCTTCTTCTTTTACTTTACCAAATGGATCTGTTTTAAAAAATAGAATTGCAAAGTCTGCAATGAGTGAAAATTTTGGGACGCGACATCACGCACCAAGTAAGGGTTTAATAAACGCATATCGGGTTTGGGTAAAAGGGAATCCTGGGTTGCTAATCACAGGAAATGTGATGGTAGATTCTTTGGCGTTGGGTGAAGCGCGGAATGTAGTTGTTGAAGACTATAAAGATTTTGAATTATTAAAAGAATGGGCTAAATCAGCAGAAGGAACAGGTGTACATCTTTGGCCACAAATAAACCACCCAGGGAGGCAGGCCTTTGCGGCAATTAATAAAGAAACAGTAGGGCCTTCTGCGATACCATTAAAAATGGGGAGTGCTTCTAAGATGTTTAAAGTGCCAACAGCATTAAAAGAAGAAGAAATTTGGAACATCATAAAACGCTTTGGAAATACTGCTAGAATATTAAAAGAAGCAGGGTTTACAGGTTGTCAGATTCATGGGGCCCATGGGTATTTAGTCAGTCAGTTTTTGTCTCCTAATAGCAATATTCGAACTGATCGATGGGGCGGTTCTTTATCAAATAGAGCGCGTTTTGTTTTAGAGATTTATCGTGAAATTCGGCATCAAGTTGGGGCTGATTATCCCATCGGAATTAAGATTAATTCGGCAGATTTTCAGCGTGGCGGATTTACAGAAGAAGCATCTATGGAGGTAATTCGCCTATTAGGGAATGAAGGAATCGATTTGATTGAAATATCTGGTGGAACTTATGAGAAGCCAGCTATGATTCAGGGAGATCGCAAAAAAAGTACCCTTGCGCGTGAAGCGTACTTTTTAGATTATATTAAAAAAGCTCGAAAATTGATTAAAACCCCTTTGTTACTTACGGGAGGTATTCGTTCTGTTTCGGTAATGGAGAATGCTTTGGAAGATGGTCATTTAGACGTTATTGGTTTGGCAAGACCATTTTGCTTATATCCTAATTTACCCAATCAAATTTTTGACGGATCCGTAAAACGATTTGAAACCCCGATACCTGAAATTGGTATTAAGTTTTTGGATAAACTTGGCGGTGTAGAATTGCCCTGGTATGAACTTCAAATTCAACGCATTGGAAAAGGGAAGTCTCCTAAAACCACCCTGCCAGGGATTTTGGCTTTCTGGTTTAGCTTTAAGAGCTTGTTTTTTAAATCTTTTTGGAAGAATAAATAAGTTTTAATATAAATAAAAACCCCACAACCATAAAAAGTTACGGGTGCTAGCGCAGAGCAGAGAGAAGCGAAGTCGAACTATTTTAGGGAGGATTTATATAAAATAAAAAACCCACAGCCATAAGATGTTAGCCTTTATATCTATGTTAGTAATACTTTTTTAAATAAGATATTTAAAGCATTGGAATTCCATTTGAAATTGCTGAAATCTGAGCAAGCCCTGTTTCCGATAAATTCAGATAGGTTAGACATCATAACGCTTCACTATTTAAAAGATTCAAACGAATCAATCCTAAAGTTACCTATGTGTGATGCCTGTATTTAATTTAGAAGATAAATTAGTTTCTAAAATTAGAGCGTATCAATCCAAAGAAGGTTTACAAAACTAAAAAGGATTAGAAATAATAGAGATACTTTAATACTTTTTTTCGTTCTCATAATTATTTTTTATTAAATATATTTAATTCGTACCTACTGTATTTATAGGTAAATAGAAGACAACAATATTATTGTTGTCATTAAGCATTAATAAACAAATTGAATCTTTACCACTACTTTTTGAACGAAATTAAATATAAAATTCTCTTGTGTAAGGTTACATTTAAATAAAAATGCTAATCGAGAATAAAAGTTCCTCTTATCCGGCAATGAATGCCCGTAAACGGGAACTTTGTGCATCATATAACCAGTTAGAGCAAATTAAAAACAAACTATGAACAAGAACTTTAACCTTTTTAGATTGAACTGTATGATGTAGGATAATAAATCCAAAAATTACAACTCAATTCTTGTCTCATTAGTGTCTGAATTACTATTTGAAAATAACAATGTAGAAATTGACAGAGAAGATTGTTATACATACATCGTAAATGATTTAAAAATTAAACTTCAAAAAGACTTATTCATAAATATTGTAGAAAAAAGCAAAAATTTCATTCACACACCAAATCAAAATGATGTAGGAATTAAATTAACAGACAAAAGGTTTGGCGAAATAAATGACAATGTTGTAAACTATTCAATTGGTAAATACATTGATGATTTTATAAAAAAAGAAAAGATATCAAAAGAGTTAAAAACCTCTATTGAGTCTTTGCTTTTTCAATCAATTTATGAGAATATAAACTCATTTACAATACAGAATATCGATTCTATTATTCCACAAGATGTAAAGAAAAAATATTCAGATATTGAAATAAACACTTTCAATAATTTTTTAAGTGACTCGAGTATTGAGAAAAACACAGTTCTATTCAATACCTTTTTAAAAGCAATTGAATTTGCAATAATTACTTCTGGAAAAGGAGTAAATGAATTTACAAAGGGTGTTTTTGAAGGTAAAGAATATTTGTTAGATGCAAATATCATTTTCAGACTGATTGGAGTTGGCGGAAATGAAAGAAAAAAAAGTTTAATTAATTTAATACAACAATGTAATCATCAAGGAATAAAATTTTTCTACACAAATGAATCTTATCTAGAGTTTAAAAGAAAAGTAGATGCTAGTATTAGAGATATTAAAAGAGCAACCGACAGTAAGTCAATCTCTTTATTAGAAGAAATGCTACTTGAAAATAAAGAAGATTTTAATCAAGGATTTATTACTCATTATGCTGAATCTAAAATTGCTAAAGAAGTACGTTCACCTGAACAATACGAAACTAAAGTAATGGCAGATTTTAGAATATTATGCAAAAATCATAATATTTCTACTTTGTCTTTAAATGGCAACTTAAAAAATCGAGATATAGAAAGAATGCAAAATGTTCTTTATAAAGACAAAAAAGACATCTACGAATACAGTCAGTATACGAAAACGGCTGCAAAAGTAGATGCAACTAATGTGCTTTCTGTTAAACACCTAAGAGGTCAAAATGATTATAATTATTCAGATATAAAATCATTTTACCTTACAACAGACAGAACATTAAATGGAATTTTAGCATTAAAAGCAGATGATAAAATAGCGGAAACTATATTGCCTTCTCAATTATTCATTTTACATAATTCTCTTTCAGATAATGGGGACGAAAAAGATTATGATGCATTTACTAAATTCTTAAAAAGAAGAACTACTGAATTTAAATATACAGGAAAACAAGTACTTTCATATATAGATGACATACGGAATCATACTGTTGAACCTGAACATATAAAAGAAATATTAAAAGCTTATTCAGATAAAAAATACGAAACTTCCCTTTTGGATATTGATGTAGAACCAGAATATATATCGATTAAAGATTTTGCAGAAACATTTGTAGATAGCAAATTGAAAAAAGCAGAAGTTGGTAATGAAAAATATAAAGAAGTATTTGAAAGTGCAGTGAAACAATTTCCTGAATTTTTAAAATCTGCAAAAACCAATGTAAAAATAATTGATATTTTAATAACTATCCTTTTAATCCCAATAACTGTTCTTATTATAAAGGCATTTGTTGATGACATTGTAATTATCGCAATAGGAGTTTTAATTGCGGAATCAATTAAATTTGTTTTAAGTTCTAGATTGAACTATTACTCTGATTGGACAAAAAGTCTCTTTATGAACAAAGTTGAAAAATCAAGTTATCACAAAACCTTTAAAAGCATAGACAGAACTTATATTAAAAAAGCAAAAGAATTTATAAGTGGGGAAATAAAGATTTGGAAATAATAACTTGCTCTAACACCGTATATAATTTATTGCTAGTTCTAGCCTACTTACGAAAGTCCTCGCGGACTTTCTTGGGCAGTAATTATTTACTAATTTAGTTGCTTGAACACGCAACTATTCTCATACAACAACGTTGTAAGTAATTTGACGCAACCAAATGAGGAAAACTACATCTATTAATTGAACCATATAAAAATTATAATATTATGATTAAAAAAATGACAATTTTAATGCTACTTGGATTGGTTATAGCTTGTTCAAGCAATGATGATAAAAATGAAGCAATTAATGGAGGATTGGAAGGGAAATGGGAAATGACATCTTATACTGCGTATATGCCAAGTTTACCTGAAATAAGCGAAAATGGTATAGAATGGACTTTCAATGTGGTAACTCAAGAATTAAAAGTGATTAATAATTTAGAATCTGAATACCCATATATAATGAAATCTGGAGTTTATGATTTAAAAATTTTAAATGATAAAATAATTTTTGTTGCTGAAAAAGACACCATGAATTATAAAATAATAGATAATAATTTATCAATTGACACAAATACTGATCCTAGAATATCAAGAGATGGACCTATAATGGAATTTAAATGGGATTAATAAAAACTATTTATAACAATGTATATAATGCTAAAAAAATATGTACACGAAATTATGAAATACTTAAAACCATTAACTTTAATTATTGCTTTATTCTTTTTTTTGAGTTGCGATAACGATAACAACAATAATAACGAACCAAGTTCAATTGAAATTGGAAACTATATTTTTAATTTTGAGACTGAATTCACTCTTGAGCAATTACAAGGAATTGATTCTTATGTTGGAAATGTAAACGGTTCTGGAATAACCCTCTCTTTTGATTATGGATGGTATACAAGACCTGCTACGAATTTATCAGCTGATGAATATGAAGTTACAGAAGAAGAAATAAATGGTCATTATAGGCAAATAGTCAAACCTTTAGATTCTGAGACTAATTTCACAAGAATTCATTTATTCAAAACTAGTGATTCTATTGAAAGTCCATCCGGATATAATTCACTTACTATGTCTACAAACAATTTGAATACTAGTGAACAAGAAATGATTATAGAAGTATTTAATAGTGTAGAGATTATTGAATAGATTATTGTATTAAAAAGTAAATTTAACAACTAGTTTGGAATGCACTATTTACAACACCGTATAAAAATAATTGAGGTTTAGTGCTTAATCAAAGGTAGTTGTGTGTTTGCTACGTCTGATTTCCCTTCGGAAAATCCTCGCATACAAACACGCAACTAATCATATACAAAAACGTTAGGCAACAAGCTAAAAATTAGACGAGGTAAAACATTAGAAAGTTTATAAAGAATTAAATAGACTTAAAATAATTTAAGAAGCCCTTTCAGAAATGTGAGGGTTTTTTTAATAGAATACTACTAATATGATAGTATACGAGTTTAATCTTTTAGACATAAATAATCAAATGGAAACCGTTTTGATTTAGCAGATTATTATTTCAATAGTTGATTTATAATTTATTATAATCTTCATACACGCGCGAACAGATACCAATAAAGTATTTTTAAATAACATATTGTCTATTCAAAAAGGGTTTTATCTTTATTGAGTAAAGAACATAATAATTCATATCATTTTCATAGCGAAAATTACCACTTCTTAGAGAGGTGTTTTTTTTCTAATAGAATCTAACTACTTAGAATCATCTTTACCAAAATATTTTTTAACTACTAAGTATAAAGGGACTATTATTATTGCAGCTATTATTAGCCATCCTATTGCTTCTGTCATCTTTTATTGTTTTTTAGAAAGAATGATAAGATACAAAGAATTAATCAATTAGGTTTTTAGGTTAGATTTTCTTGCATTTCTTTCTTGGGTTCGCTCAAACATCTTCTTTATGTTTATTCTTGCCTCTGCCATAGTAATTTTACCACTAGGCTTTACAATCCTCTTAGGAGTCTGTATTATATCACCTACAAGATACCCTTGCAACTTGTTTATCAAAATAGCCTGGTCATCTATAATTCTTTTTAACAAGTAGAGGTTTTCAATGAATAAGGAGCTATTGTACATAGTTAATTTATTTTATTACTTTTGAATAAAAACTATTGTGAAGAAACTCACCTTTTTACTCGTATTTATTTCAATATTTGGATATTCTCAAACAGCAATTACAGATGCTAATATAGGACAAGCCGTATCCGATTGGATTTCAAACCCTAATTCTGCTCAATTTATAAATGTCAGTAATACTCCATACTATGGTAATATCTCCGATTGGGATGTAAGTCAGGTAACTGATATGTTATTATTATTTACAGATAAAACTACTTTCAATGATGATATTTCTGCGTGGGATGTGAGCAATGTTACAAATATGGACTCAATGTTTCTTGGAGCAACTGTTTTCAATCAAGACATTGGTGCTTGGGATTTGAGCAGTGTTACTGAGATGTATAGTATGTTTAATGGAGCAACTGCTTTCAATCAAGATATTAGTGGTTGGGATGTGAGTAATGTTACTGATATGAGTGATGTGTTTTATCAAGCAACTGCATTTAATGGAGACATTGGTTCTTGGGATGTGAGTAGTGTAACTAATATGGAGAATATGTTTGTTACTGCACATTCATTTAACCAAGACCTTGGTTCTTGGGATGTGAGCAGTGTTGATGATATGTACAGTATGTTTGATGGAGCAACTGCTTTCAATCAAGATATTAGTGGATGGGATGTGAGTAATGTTACTGATATGAGTGGTATGTTTTATGAAGCAACTGCTTTTAATCAACCATTGAATAATTGGGATGTGAGTAATGTTACTGATATGGGGTATATTTTTTATGGAGCAAACTCATTTAATCAAGATATAAGTTCTTGGTGCGTTACAAATATTAGTTCAGAACCATATGAATTTAGTTCTTCCTCACCATTGTCTGAAAGTAACAAACCTTTTTGGGGTAATTGTCCAAACACCCTAACCCCAATTACAGATGCTAATATTCAAACAGCAGTAGACCTTTGGGTTTCCGACCCCTCTACAGCAACAACTACCTTTGGTAATATCTCCGATTGGGATGTAAGTCAGGTAACTGATATGTCATATTTATTTTATCAAAAAAGTCAATTCAACGGAGATATAAGTTCTTGGGATGTAAGTGGGGTTACCGATATGAAATATATGTTCGATTTTTCTGATAATTTCAATCAAGATATAAGTTCTTGGGATGTGAGTAGTGTTACTAATATGAGGTATATGTTTGATAATGCAATCATATTTAATCAAGACATTAGTTCTTGGGATGTGAGTAGTGTTACTAATATGAATTTTATGTTTAATGAAGCATCCTCATTTAACCAAGATATATCAAGTTGGTGCGTTACAAATATTGTTTCAGAGCCATCTGAATTTAGCGCTGAATCACCATTGTCTGAAAGTAATAAACCTGTTTGGGGTACCTGTCCAAACACCCTAACCCCAATTACAGATGCTAATATTCAAACAGCAGTAGACCTTTGGGTTTCCGACCCCTCTACAGCAACAACTACCTTTGGTAATATCTCCGATTGGGATGTAAGTCAGGTAACTGATATGTCATATTTATTTTATCAAAAAAGTCAATTCAACGGAGATATAAGTTCTTGGGATGTAAGTGGGGTTACCGATATGAAATATATGTTCGATTTTTCTGATAATTTCAATCAAGATATAAGTTCTTGGGATGTGAGTAGTGTTACTAATATGAGGTATATGTTTGATAATGCAATCATATTTAATCAAGACATTAGTTCTTGGGATGTGAGTAGTGTTACTAATATGAATTTTATGTTTAATGAAGCATCCTCATTTAACCAAGATATATCAAGTTGGTGCGTTACAAATATTGTTTCAGAGCCATCTGAATTTAGCGCTGAATCACCATTGTCTGAAAGTAATAAACCTGTTTGGGGTAGTTGTCCAACTGCAAGTATAGAAGACCAAACCCAATTAGACATTTCTATCTATCCAAATCCAACAGACAATACGTTGTTTATATCGGGGAATGAAACTCCAATAGCGGTGGCTATTTACAATGTATTAGGCAAAGAGGTACTTTCTATAAAGAATACAAACAACATCAATGTAAAAGCATTGCCAAGCGGTGTGTATGTGATTAGAATATCAGATGGTGTGGGGCAAACCAATAGAAAATTTATAAAGAATTAAAACATACTTGATAAAAAATAAATAAAATGAAAAAAAAATTCAATTATTGGTGGGTAATACTTGTAGTTATTATTCTAACTATTTTACTTAATTACTATAATAGTACACGTTAATTAAAAAAAACTCCACTTCTTTAGAGAGGTGGAGAATTGCTAATATGAAAAATAAAATAGCTATAAAACTATTTAATTTACCTTAAAACATAATAAAAAAAACCCATTTTAAAAACATTAAAAATGGAATCTCAGTTAACTAATTTAAACTGATAATAAATCATTAATGATTTTATTTGATTCAGATAATGTACCAAATGCACGAAATGAAGCCTTAAAAACAACTTTATTTTTTTACTAAAATTTTTATATAAACAAGACTAAAATAAGTCAATCGTACAATAATCGTACAAATTAAGATACTAAAAAACCCCAACCTATTGACAATCAATATGATGAGGTTTTATTTAGTGGAGACGCCGAGAATCGAACTCGGGTCCAAACAAGCAGCCAAGAAGCTTTCTACATATATAGTTCTTTCTTAATTTTCGATTAAAAGCTGATTAAGAACAATCCACTTTAAACTTAACTTCTTT
>Ga0209197_1000190_pt1 | contig 45399 bp, 40 predicted proteins | sample COGITO_mtgs_1105_4_FD_184802 | JGI IMG/M metagenome (GOLD analysis project Ga0209197, IMG submission 184802) | Pelagic marine microbial communities from North Sea - COGITO_mtgs_110512 (SPAdes) (version 2) | ecosystem: Environmental > Aquatic > Marine > Epipelagic ... | reverse complement strand
TGTATGTAGATCCAACTTCAATAGTTACAATCTCTAAGCCTGTAAGCGTAATGACGGGCGCTGTAGTGTCTACGACATTAACCGTTCTTGTTACTTCTGTAGCGGCATTGCCTGCAACATCCGAAACATTGTAAGTCAAGGTGTAGCTTGCAACGATATCAGTATCTACAGTATTTACCGTAATTATATTGGAGCTTAATGCGGTATCATCATCATAGTTGTCTGTGGCAGTAGCACCGCCATCAGTGTATGTAGATCCAACTTCAATAGTTACAATCTCTAAGCCTGTAAGCGTAATGACAGGCACTGTAGTATCTACGACATTAACCGTTCTTGTCACTTCTGTAGCGGCATTGCCTGCAACATCCGAAACATTGTAAGTCAAGGTGTAGCTTGCAACGATATCAGTATCTACAGTATTTACCGTAATTATATTGGAGCTTAATGCAGTATCATCATCATAGTTGTCTGTGGCTGCAGCGCCGGCATCTGTATAGGAAGCACCGACCTCCACTGTCACTGTAGGATCACCATTTAGAGTAATTACTGGAGGTGTTGTGTCTGGTGACACCAATGAGAATCCGGAATCCCAAGCACCAACGTCATTACCGTCTGATCCAAAATCTATTGGACTATTTTCCCCTACATTTACTGCGTCATATACAACTTTCCCAAGAGTGGAATTAAATGTCAAGTTTGAAGATGTAAGATTTGCTGGAGTACCTAAATTTCCTTTGATTCCTGTTATAGAACCAGCACCTTCATCTTGATTATCTACATAAGTACTAATCCATTGTGCAATAGAAGTCTCAAAAGTTTGTGTTCCATTAGTACCTGCACCCCAATCTGATGGTCCACCAGTACTATTATTCGTTTTATTATCATAAAACAAGCTATTGCTAACAGTCGTATTTCCGTTATCTGTTCTTATGGTTCCAAAATCTTGGTTAGCACTACCAGTTGTATTTTGAAAAAATGTACAGTTTGTGATAGTATTAGTACTTCCAGTTGTTGCAACATATAAAACAGAGCCACCAGCAGCAGTTGCATTAGTTGTTTGATTATCATAAAAAGTAGAACTAGTTATGACGAAATTTGCTGAATTAGCATACAAAGCACCTCCTTTTGTAGCTGCAGAATTACTTTTAAATAGTGAATTAGTGATTATAATTGTCCCTGAGTTACCAAAAATAGCCCCTCCTTCGTCTGAGGAAGTATTATTTTCAAATGAGGAGTCTATGATATTCAAAGTTCCATTGGCAAAAAACAGCGCACCACCACCAGCTGCATTAGTTACAGAATTATTTGTTATGGTACAATTGTTAAAGGTTACAGTAGCTCCAGCATTATTACTGAAAAGTACACTACCACCTCCAAGTGTTGTACTATTGCTAGAAAATGTAAGGTCTTTAAAAGTAACATTTGCCGATGTTGGTCCATTTATCGTAAATAGCCTTTTAGCTCCACTAGCTCCAGTTATAATTGAGTTAGCATCCAAACCTTCTATTGTAAAGGAAAAATTCTTTGTTGTTAAATTAGCTCCATTGGAAGTAATTGTTCCTATAATTACAAGTTTATCACCTTCAGAGTTTATTTGCCCAAGTGCATTTCCGAAATTTCCGTAGGCATTTGCCTCACTTGAACCATCAGATAAGCCAGCACCTGATGCCGAAACATAAACGGTATCTTCAGTATCTTGAGCGATTACGGTTAAGCTAAAAAAAGTAAATAGCAGTAGTGTGGTTAGTGTCGTTTTATTCATAATTGGTTAATTTTGTTGATTATAGATTAATCTATTATAATTTTTATCAATTATACAGTATTACTATTAATTTAATATTAATTATTGATTAATACGGTGAGCTGTTTTTGAGAAGAGTTTGCTTTTTAATCGGCTTTATACTATTTGGTGCCATACAACCTAAGAAGTGAAAATGGGGTTGCAATGCTAAAAATTTTCTGTTTTCTGTTTTTTTCTTAAAAATGTAATCTAAGTTCTAAACGGTACCCCCAAGTCGTATTTTAAAATCAGATTTTTCAGGGACAACTACACTAAAATTGATTGTAGAATATTAAAATCTCCTTAAGACTTATTTAGAGGATTCAAACAATTAAATATAAAAAGGGTTCTTTAAGCGAAAAAAGGAGGTTTTTAAAATAGTTCCCAAAATAGTTCAGCTTTACACCCTTTGCCTAAACCCTAAAACACTTCTTAATTGAGGGGTTTTTATTGAAGCAACTGTACTTTTAAGATTTTTGTGTATTAGTTGTCATATAAAAGTCATTATATTTGTGCGATAAACCAATTTAATGATGAAAAAATTACTTTTAATTCTTATCCTTCCTTTCCTTAGTAATGGACAATCTTTAGAGCGCGGAAGCCTTTCGAACCGTTCAGAACCCCCTAGAACAGCAACCAAGTTTAGCGATCATAATTCAAGAGATCAAGGACGTTTGTCAGCCATAGCCACGCCCGTTGCAGAGTTGCGATTCGATCGACTCGTTGATATAAGCCATGATGAATATGAATTAAGCGAAAAAAATGATTACACACTCAATGAGAATGGGAATTTTATATCTCATGTAAACTATACGTGGGCTTCAACGATTAATTCTTTTATGTCTGATCAAAAAACGGCTACTTTTGAGCCTGATAAAAAAGTCTTATTGGCGTATAATGAGGATGAAACACTGGATATACAGTCGTTTTTCAACTGGGATATATTTGCTAATGATTTTGTGCTAAATGCACAAAAAGAGTTTTCATACGATGAAAATGGAAATATGATTGCTTCTTTTTTCAACACCTGGGATTTAGATAATGAAGTTTTTGTGTCTTTTTCAAAAGAGTTGATAACAAACGACGACAGTGGAAATATAACGATTTCTGAAAACTACAACTGGAGTACAGCAAACAACATTTATACACGCTTCTCTAAAGATGAATACACATACGATGAAAATGGGAATCAGATAGTTTATTTATATTCCACCTGGAATATAGAGAGTGGCGAATTTGAGCCTGTTTATAAAGAGGCGTACACATCCGATGAAAATGGGAATCTGACGGTCTCTAAACACTACCGCTGGGATGCAGCAGCTGGCAATTTTACTCTCAACTTTAAAAATGAATACACATACGATGAAAATGGGAATCTGACGCTTTATTTATACTCTTACGTAGATACAGCGATTGGCAATTTTGTGGAATCACATAAAGAAGAGTCCACACACGATGAAAATGGGAATCTAACACTTTTAATAATATATAATAGCGATGCAACAAGTGGAGCTTTGGTAGCTACTTCAAAAAAGGAATACACATTTGATACGAATGGGCATATAGAGTCTTATCTCTATTCCAATTATGACACAGGCTTAGCTGATTTTATACCCGCTTTTAAAATGGACTATGAAACCGATGTAGATACCGATTCTAGCCTAAAGAGAATGGGAACAATTTCTAAATATAACACGATCTCTGAACAATGGGACGCGTTTGAGGGCGAAGCACTTCAATCATTTCTTTACTACACTAAATTATCTTCATTATCAACAGCGGGTATTGAGCAGGCGCATTTCTCAGTATATCCAAACCCCGCAAAAGAGTCTTTATTTATCAATAATACAACGATTGAAAGGGCCACCATTTATACTATTCTTGGAAAAAAAGTACTTGAAATTAGGGGTCAAAATAAGCTAGACATCTCGCCGCTTTCAAAGGGTGTCTACTTTATTAACGTTTCAGATGGCAAAAAAGCATCCACTAAAAAATTCATAAAAAACTAACGCCTTAAAAGCATGCTGAATCCTTTCTAAGGAGTTCGTTCTTTTTATAAACTCAAAAAACCCTTCTTAACTGAGGGGTTTTTTGTTGAAGCAACGTCCCTAAAACACTAAAAGCTAAAAGAAATAGGCCCCTTTTTGTTTTGAGTCGGTTACTCAGTACGTTTAGCTCCAAAGCTACTGAACTATTTTTTTGTATGTTTGTTTTATAAACCAATTTAATGATGAAAAAATTACTTTTATTTTTCAGTATTTCTGTTTTCTTTATAGGCCGCAGTACTGCACAAGAGTTAACTAAAGAGCGGTCTAAGGAGTCGTTTATAGAATGGAATTTTGGGATTGCTTTTTTAGAAGATGAAGATTTTGTCTTTCCTGGAACATCCGTTCTCTGGGGTAAAACGTACATAAATGAAAATGACCTAATTTTTGAATATGAAGTTGGTTTTGCACTTCCAACTCTTGTAACAGGTAAAATTGGAATCGGCAAAAAATTTAATAACACAAAAGTTGTGGTCGGAATAAGACCCTTCCCATTTAACATCTATGGGCAATCTAGTTTTGCCAAAGGGGAAAAAGGCTATTGGATCACTTCCCTTGAATATAATCCGAGGAATCCCACCAATAGAGTTTCAAAAGGAATTTTAAATTTTGGATATCGATGGAATTTAGACAGCAAAGACAAAAAATAAAAGCGGAGCTATTTATTTAACGTTGAAGCAGTCAGAATGCTCTAATCCACTAGTGCTCCCTAAGCCACGTCTGTAAATTGAACGTGCTGTTTACATAATTACCCCATCGCTTACTGAAACTTTCTGTAGAGGCTTTAGGTGTATTGTTCTAACACAAATACGCATTTTTTAAATTGATTGTGATATAAAAGTCATTATATTTGTGGGATAAACCAATTTAATGATGAAAAAATTACTTTTAATACTTATACTTCCTTTGCTTAGTAATGGACAATCTTTTGAGCACGGAAGTTTTGCAAACCGTTCAGAACGTCACACAAATACTGATTTTAGAAAATTCCAAACCAATTTTAGCCATGATAGTTCAAGGGATCAAGCACATTTGTCAGCCATAGCTACACCTGTTGTAGGGTTGCGGTTGGACCGTTTAGTTGAGGTGAATTTTTCTGGAGATCAATTATCTTACAAAAGAGATTTGACATATGATGTGAATGGCAATGAGGTGCTTAAGACAATTTACCAGTGGGACACAGCGAGTGACTCTTTTGTGCCTAGTCAAAAATTGGAAAGCATTTTCAATGAGAACGGAGACCCGACGCTCTATACATATTACAATTGGGATACAGATACTAACGGATATGTGAATTATATAAAAATAACTTTCACATACGTTGAGAATGGGAGGACAATTTTAGCTCAAATATGGGATGCAAATGCTAACAGTTATGTGAATAATAACAAAGATGTCGTCACAGAGGACGGTTATGTGGAGACTACTATAACTCAAAGCTGGAATACAGACACTGAAGTTTATGTGGATTCCTATAAAAAAGTAATAACATACGATGAGAACAATAGGATACTAGACACAGACTTTTACAGTTGGGATTCAGAGACTGTATCTTTTTTGCCTTATAGTAGAAATGTATACACATACGATGAGAATGAGATGACTTATTTAATTCAAACATTGAATGCAGACACTGGCGATTATATCAATATTTCTCAAGAGAACACAACATACGATCTGAATGGAAATATAACGCTTATTGAAACCACGGCGTTTGATAACGATGGCGTTATAGCTTATTATAACCAAAGTGGATATGCTTACGATGAGAATGGACATATGGCCTATTCTTTATTTCCGAAATATGATTCAGAATCAAGTAGTTTTATACCCAGTTTTAAACGGAATATTCAACAGTTCTCGACAGCGATACAAAGCTAAATAGAATGGGAATAAGTTACGAATATAACAACACGATCTCTGGTCTATGGGATCCGTTTGAGGGCGAAGCAGTTCAATCCTTTTTTTACTACACCAAACTGGACCCTCTGTCAGCGGGGGATCTGGTAGATCAGCATTTCTCGGTATATCCAAACCCAGCAAAAGACTTTTTGTTTATCGATAGTACATCGATTGAAAGGGCCACCATTTATACTATTCTTGGAAAAGAAGTACTTGATGTTAGGGGTCAAAATAAGCTAGACATCGCGCCGCTTTCAAAAGGTGTTTACTTTATTAACGTTTCAGATGGCAAAAAAGCAGCCACTAAAAAATTCATAAAAAACTAACGTCACAAAAATATACTGAATCCTTTTTTAGGAGTCCGTTTTTTTTATAAACTAAAAACCCATCTTAACTGAAGGGTTTTTTTGTATTATAAACGTCTTAAGGTTGGCGTACCCATTCTTCAATGGTCTTAAAAACACCGCAAAGGCGTTCCGATTTTTTGGTTAATGAGTATTCTACTTTTGGAGGGATTTCTGGGTATTGCTTTCTATTTATAAGCGAATCTTTTTCTAAACTCTTTAATTGGTCTGTCAATACTTTTCTTGAAATAGTTGGGATCGCGGCGGCGAGTTGACCAAATCGAATTACCCCTCTTGTTCTAATAATATTGATAATTATAAGCTTCCATTTTCCTCCTAACATTTCTGTAAAAGAAGTGACTGGGCATATATCGTTCGTTACTTTCATAAGACTGTTTTAGTTACCATAAAGTACCTAGAATATTATAGTTACTTAAAGGTAACAAGTTACTTTATGTTTCCAAATGTATTACTATTGCAGGAACAAAAAAAATAATAGCTATGAAAACAAAAAATTTAGTATCCATTTTATTAATTGCAGTCACAACAACTGCTTTTTCACAGATCAAATTTGATTTAAACAAGAGCAACATCAAATGGACTGGGGAAAAAATCACAAAGCAAGCCCACTCAGGTTCTTTAGCGTTTAATTCGGCAACAGTCTCATTAGACGACCCAAACAATCCATCTGGAGTCTTTGCAGTGGATATGACCTCATTAACGAATGATGATTTAACGGGTGAATGGAAACAAAAGCTTGAAGGACACTTAAAATCTGACGACTTTTTTTCAGTGGAAAAACACCCTGAAGCAACCTTGGTGATCAAAAAAGTGATTTCTCAAAACAACAACTCTTATCAGCTCACAGGAGACTTAACAATTAAAAGCATTACCCATCCTGTCGATTTTAGTTTGAGTGTTTACGAAGATAGAATTGAAAGTAAATTAACTTTTGATCGGTCAAAATTTGACATTCAATTTGCTTCAGGAAGCTTTTTTGAAAACTTGGGGGATACTCTAATCTTAGATGAAATTACGCTTGACATAACATTACTAAAAATATAAAAATTATGATTTACAAAAAACAAGACCGCCCCAAGTGTGGCTGTGGAAATACGCAAAACCCAGATGGATATTGTGATGGCTCACACTCAAATAATTAAAATTAAGCCCTCTTTTCAGAGGGCTTTTATAGTACAGGCCTGTATCCTCTTTTCGCATTTAGCCGTTTTCTCTACGGCTGAGGCACCACCACTGCGCTTTTAAGCGGTCTAAAATAGGTTTATCTGTTAATTGTGATAGGAAAGTGATTATATTTGTACCACAAACCAATTTAATAATTACAAAATGACCGTACACCAATCCGTATACGCGCTTGCTAAACATATATTCACCTATAAAAAACACTAATCCCTCTTTTTGTCAGTCTCTTTTGTCTCAACATCACTTACAGCCAATGCCTTGCTGGTGAAGTAAAAGTAACAATTGTCATCACTACAGATGGCTTTGCCAGCGATGGCTATTGGGAGCTTGTTCCAGCGACAAACGCCTGCGGCGTGGGAACCATTGCTTCTGGTGGAAATACAAACGTTGGATGCGCCGGCGGCGGCGCCGAATTAGGTCCTACAGGGGGCTATGCCAATGGTCAGGTTGTCACTGTAGGGCCCTGGTGTGTTACAGAAGGTGAAGATTATGCCATCCACTACATTGATGATTATGCCGATGGCGGTTTTGAATTTGAAGTGCTTGTAAATGGGTATGAAATAGAATACTTTACTGGGGAAACTGGACTCAATGAAGTCTTTACGTTTTCGGCAAGCCAGCCAATGGCATACGACCTGTCTTTAGAATCCACAAACGTGGTGAATTATATGGTTCCAGGAACCTTTGATTTGTCTGCGGTGGTTTCCAATCAAGGAACCACTGAAATAACAGCCTACACCCTTAGCTACTCAATTGACAACGGACCAACACAAACACATGCGGTTACTGGCTCGTCTTTACACTACACCGAAACAGAAGAAATTGAGCATTCAATTCCTCTTAACTTTACAACCTACGGAAACCAAACGGTTATGGTTTGGATTAGTAATTTGAATGGCACGAACCCCGACGAAAACTCTGGAGACGATTTTTTAAATACGACCTTTCAAGTTGGACCAGCAACCCCAAACCTTATCGATCTATACAACGGTGCGGAGGTTACTATAGAACCAATTGCAGGTGCAAGTGATGGCGTTAACCTCCCAACCGATCTTGATTTTCATCCAACTTTGACCAATAGAGAGTTGTGGGTGATTAATAAGGATACTGAAGCCAGTGGTGGAAGCACCGTCACTATTTATGATGCTGGACTCCCAGAACAGACATCAGTTTACAAGTTTGATGTAAGTCATTGACACTTTATGTCCCTTCCTACAGGAATTGCTTTTAGTGATAATGGAAACTGGGCAAGTTCCCCGGGAGTTTTGGACGCAAATCATAGTCCTAACATTGCTGCTCATTTCACAGGTCCTACGCTATGGTCTAGCGATATGGCTATTTATGGAGAAGATCCAGGGCCTGAACTAAATGGAAGTCATTTAGACGCACTTCATTTGAGTCCTCAATGTCAAGGTATTTGTGCGGAAAAAGACAATGTATTTTGGGTATTTGATGGCTATAATGGAGATCTTGTGCGTTACGATTTCGCTGAAGACCACGGCGCAGGTGCAAATTATCATGGTGATGGAATTGTAAAAAGGTATTCCGATGACACGGTCGAAAAAGATCCAGATGATAACGTAGTAAGTCATTTGATTTTAGATGCAGACAAAAAATGGTTATACGTTGTGGACCACGGAAACCAACGTGTGATTCGTATTGATATTACTACGGGGTCCGATCAAGGAGATACGCCTCAGTTTGCAATGAATGAACCCATTTCTGAATATTCTGTTTACACAGAATATACGCAAGAGACAGTTGTTACCGGGTTGGATAAGCCTGCTGGAATCGATGTGATTGGGAATCGAATGATTGTGAGTGAGCATGAATCGGGTCAAATTATTGTTTATAACATCTCTACAATCCCAGCCGTGGAATTGTACAGAATAGAAACCGGAAAAACTACAGTTCAAGGCGTTAAAATTGGTCCTGATGGAAGAATATGGTTCGTCGATCAAAGTACACATGGGGTTTTCAAAATTGAATCGGCAGCATTAGGGGTTTCAGAATTTTCTCTTGAAATGGCTGTCTATCCAAATCCATCTAAGGGAACCATCAATGTGGTGATTGACAACGCTGCAAAGGGGGTCATTGAAGTTCGCACTGTTTTGGGTCAATTGATCAAGACAACCGCAATAACGGGTCCAACAACGCAAGTTGAACTTGAGGTGCAGGCAGGAATTTATTTTGTTCAAATTACACTTGAAGGCTCAAAGTCGGAAACAAAGCGGGTCGTGATTCAATAATTTTTTAAAAAGAAAAAATGGATAAACGCGGGCTCCAATTTTGTTTGTTATTAAACAAAAATTTGTTCTTGTAAAGTCTTTCGTGTTTGAGCTGCTAACCCATTTAATTATAAAAAACAAATTTCTGTTTCCTGCCACTGGAATTATCCTTGTCGCACTTGTGTTAGTTATAATAAATGAGTTTACTGAATTTATTATAAACAAGCGTTACGCGTACATGCTTATAATCGCTGCAGTGCTTTTTGGTTTTTGGTTCCCAAAACGTGTGGCTTTAGATAAAAAATGATTTTTTTTTAAATTCCTTATCTTTGAGACATGACGATAGAAGTTTCAAACAATAAAAAAGAGTTTAAGATTATTGACCATGACAAAGTGGTCCTCAAAGGGAGTCGCACTAAATGGTATTCTTCAGGAATTAACTTTTTTCATAATAGCAAAACCTACGAGATCAAGAAAAAAGGGATTTGGTCCGCCTCTTTTATTATTTTGGAGAGTGGTCACCCCATTGGAGAGATTAATTGGAGCTTGAAAAAAGGAATAAAATTAATTTTTACTAACAAGCAGAAAGTTACCAGTTCGTATTGGCTCAAAACAGAAAAAGTAGGGAAATGGTATGCCCCCGACCAGCAGTATATTCTTTGCGAAAATGGAGAAACCCCCATTTTAACCATTCATTACTCCTTAAAAAAATGGAAAGAATCTTTGGAGGCTGAATTCAGTACTAATGACCACCCCAATTACCTGCTTTTGGCCTGTGCTCTGTTTTTAATGAGGCAACAACAAAGTGCTCAAAGCAGCGCAGCTGCAGGGGGATTTGGGTAGTGGGAAGTGGGAAGTGAAAAGTGAAAAGTGGGAAATGAAAAGAGGAAAGAGGAAAGAGGAAAGAAGAAAGGGGAAAGAGGAAAGAGGAAATTGAAAAGTGGATAGTGAAATTAAGCTCTAAAATTTAGGGAATCAGACGCCAATTTAGTCGTGACGCCATTTATATCAACACAGCTCATGCCGTTCTTCAGCACTAGAAAAGGTGCGAAACTTCCGAGCTCCAAACTATTAAAATGACACCTTTTTCGTTGTATTTTTAACATAATGATTAAAATTTTATGAGTTTTGTAACACTTTAATGACTAATCTTGTTTAACTTTATGAAAAAAACAATGAAAGATTTTATTGAAGCTTACTATCCTATTATACTCGCATTCATCTCTTTTTTAATGTCTGTGACCTTGTGGTTTATGGGAAATAAACTAGAAGGAATTTTTGTAGGAATTTGGGTTCCGTCGATTTTATCGCTTTCCATTGCCATAAGACAAAGAAGAAAAAAATGAATTTACTTATATTTATTTTCGGGTTTATTATTTTTATAGTGTACGTCTATTTCTTGTTGACGATTGTTTCGAAACAACACCGAATCCAACGAAATGAACATCAACAGGCATACGATGAGCATGACATGGACGGCATTGGCAATCAAGGACGATTCCCTACCGCTAAAAATAAGAAAAAAAAGAAGGCTTAAATTAAGGCGTTCGCCTTATTGAACGCGACCGCTTTGTCTCTCAAAAGTTACGCGAGTGAGTTGTACAAAATTATAAAGTTTAAGACGGTATAAAAGATAGCGGGCGACATCTGAATGATGTTGTCTTTGATTTTAATTCTTACGAAAACTGCCGTAATCATCATAAAGGTTAATAAAAACGAAGCGATAATTAATAGCGTCGAATTGATAATCCCAACGAGTAAGCCTACCCCTCCTAAAAGCTGTAAACACCCCAATAAAATCCGTTGATTTTTATAGCCCCAGCGGGCATATTCGGACAACATTCTTTTTGAAAAAAAAGAAGTAATGCCATAAAAAATAAACGAAATTGCCGAAAATAAGAGAATACTAAGGTTTAAATCCATTCTCTATATTAAGCCATAATTAAAGGCCGCAATAAAGAAGCATAGTAACAAGAGTATAAAAGAAGGAACAAATTTGACTAAAGGGTTTTTTACCTTTACATGACAGTATTGAGCACCGATCATTAAAACAGCCATTAACAGAGAGGCTGGAATTAAAAATTCTGTATACCAAATTCCTAAAATCAAAACGGTCGCTAACGCTATTTTAGAAGCGCCAACAGCATTTCTTACTAAGCTAGAAAGACCATACTGTTTAAATTCTAAGACGATATTTTCATATCTAAAAACCCACACGATAATTACAGATATTGCAACAATAAGCTGCGCCAAGATTGAAATAGTTTCCATAACATTCATTTTTTAATATTATGTTTAAATGTATGGATAAAATATCAAACAAGTGGTGCCAGAACGATTTCTCTTCAATTGGCACACAAATATGGGCTCGATTTTAAGCCTAAATTACTTTTAATATATTATATGTCAATTATTTAAACTTTTTTTATTCTTCTTCTTTTAAATTAAATAGTGATTCGTATACTATTTGGGTTTTTGTACCTTTGAACTATAAACCAATTTATCATACTCCTAACATGTAAACCGTCTGATTCTTAAAGAAAATCATTCACAACAAAATTGCTTACGGCAGGCTCCATGTGACGTTTAAAAATCATAAAACAGATGAAAAAAACATTCCTTCTACACACTTTTGTGTTATTTGCCATGCTTTCAAGTCAAGCAAATTTACAAGCGCAAAATCCGGACGCACAGGATGTCTATGCCGCCACTTTGGTGAGTACAACCACAGCGCCTCAATCGGCAGTCGTGCATTTTGAAGGCACAGGCACAACTTTCAATAGCCTTACCTACAACGTTGTTGATGGGCCAAATCATGGAACTCTAGGGGTCATTAATGGTAGTACGGTAAGCTATACGCCAACAGCTAACTTTGTTGGAATGGACACAAACTTACTCAGACCCCATATAACGCTCTATATAGGTTGATATTTTTGAGGAAGTATCTAACAAATTTGCGCCTTCCCAACCATGACCTTCTTCGGGATAAAAGTGAAACTCATGGGTTACGCCTAAAGTTGTGAGTTTTTCATCCATATCCTCCCCTTGTGACGTTGGAACTAAGGGGTCCATGCCTCCGTAAAACAAAAGCGTTGGTGGTGACGTTGTAGTGGCTCTGTGATAGGGGCTTACAGTTTCTAAAAAATCTATAGAAGGACTTCCAAACAATTGATATAATGACTGATAAGCTGGATGACCGTTATAGGCAGGATCTGTAAAATTAACAGGGCCTACAATGCTACAGACCATATCTACTTGGTTGTTGGTGTCATAAGCGTAACTCCATAACAACGATAAATGCGCGCCTGAACTCGCCCCAATAAAACCAATGTTATCACTCATGATAAGCGTCGATTTGTTTGAGGAAATATAATCAACCACGGCTGAAACATCGTCTATTTGCATCGGAAATGGCGGGTTTTCTGCGTCCGCTAAGGTATAATTCATGTTAACAATCCCTACATCTGGGTGGGAGGCAGAAAGGAGGCCACTGATTAGTTCCATTTCTGACTTATCCCCTGTAATCCAACTGCCGCCATGAATTAAAATAACGACTTTGGTTTTCATTGTGCGGTTTTTGGGCAGATAAATATCAAAAACTTGGTGGTCGTCTGCGCCATAAGACACATTTTGGGCTATGTAAGCTTGTGGTGCTATTGGAGTTTCAATGTCAGAATCACTCGAACAGCCCAGATAGAGCAGTGCAAAAAGTGATAAAAAAATAATTTTCTTGAATGTGTTCATAAAATACGTTTTAAAGGGGTTTTAGTAAATTTGGGGGATTAAACTTTATAAAGGTTAAACCTACATAAAAATTGCGAAATGATTCCAGTAGGAAACCCATTTTATTCGAAAAAGCGAAGAAATGATCCCAAATCACTAAAAATCGATAAAACCCTTAGAAACAGCCACTAAACCCACAACTCTACTTGCAATTTGGAATTAAAAATACTATAATTGTATTATAGTTCAATTTAAAAAGTGTGAGGTTTAAAAATAAAAAACAACAATAATGAATCTGGTTATCTTCACTTTAGGTACTATCATCTCTTTGCTATTTGTGATGATAACGGCATATGGCGCATATAAAAAAGATAGAAACTGGTTTGCTCTAGGCCTATGTTTTTATCATACAATCCCAATAATTGGAGAGTCATTGCTTTATGCAGAAAATAATAACTTAATGCATATAACTATAATCATGTTGTTTTTGACACTCGTCATAATTACCCTGCCTATAGGCATAAAATATGGGGCAGATAATCCGGCAGCAATGGCCATGGGTAAAAAAATTGGTCTTGCTATTGTCGTAGCAAATTTGTGTCACGGATATCTGATTTTAAGTGAATTGATTCATCATATCCCTATCCATTTTGGCTTTTTTCATTTGTGCATGGCCTCAATTGTACTTTATGCAATTATTAGATCACACACATCACCAAACAGTCGTTGGAACTAATCCTTGTGATTAAATCAGCAATGGTTTCATCAAAAAAAAATGAACCCGTATTTAGTCAGCTTTAGGGATTCTAAGATAGCATTGAGAGTTCTCCGTTTTTATAACGAATTTGATTATTCATGCTTTATAAAGGATAAAAACTGTAAGAGCTCTAATCCGACAGTTAATTTTAATTGCAATTTGACATTAAAAATGCTTTTTGTATCTTCGAAAAGAATATAAGTTTTATATTCTTTAACCAATTTAATACACTCAAAATGAAAAAATTAATTTTTATTCTTGCTGTTTTTGGCAGCACATTTATCAATGCGCAATCCGTGATTGAAACTACTTTTGTAGAGGTTCCTCTAGCAGAAATAGACACCTTTATCGAACTCCACAAAAAAGTCACAGACATGGCCCAAGGCGAAGGTAGAACGATTAAGGGGCACTGGGCTTACAGACACTGGTATGGATCCGGAGCTTCCATTGTTCTTTATGATCAATTCGACTCTAAAGCGGATGCCATAAATGATGATTTTAGAGCGGTCTATGGTGCAAACTATGCCAAACTTTCAGAAGAAGCACAAAAAGAAATGGATGCCGTATTCACGGAATGGTGGGCGTATTTTGATGGACATACCGACGAAATGAGAACTATTAATTATGAGAAGTATTATGTTTCAAAAGACGCTGTTGATTGGGATATCCCTTACGTGTTTGTTGTTGGGCATTACAATACTTCAGGAAGTATTGCTGATCTAGCAGACGCTTACATGGATTGGCAAGCACGCCCATTAGTAAAAGAGGGCTTACAGCTTGCTGGAGGGGCCTCTGCTCACTATAAAGGGGCGGGTTCTGATGCTCAATTTTTTAGCGCTTTCGAAAATCTTGTAGATTTTGCAACAACCGCAAGCGGTCAAGGAAGTGATAATACGGCAGCTAGAGATACCTTTTGGAGTTTAGTTGGCGAAGGACATCAAGATCAAATTTATATTCATGTTGGCCACTTGGTTGATGGGGTGTTTGATCTTGCAGGAAAAGAATAATCCCTGTTCAATAAAACCCATAAGTCATTTCAGAGTTAGATGACTCTATTTAAAACAACAAAAAGCCTTTTCTCAATGAAAAGGCTTTTTAATTTTAAACCGTCTAATAAAATGGTGTTGTGAAATATGTTGGATTAATTCGCTCCCTTAAACGCCTCTAAAATAGCGTTAAAATGGTTTTCAATTTTTGTGTCTGTAATTCCAAACATCGTTTTTTTAGGTTTCCCATTTTTACGATGCAAATAAAGTCCTTTCAAATCATCCCACTCTACATCCATATTTTGAGACATGTTCACTGTATTTCCAAGTTGCATGGAAACAACGATGCATTCTATACTGCCTTCATTGGTCTTGAAAACTAGGTTGTAGCGCACTGCAAAACTATTGACGTATCCCATAGACTTCATAGTATATAAGTCAGAAATTGTTTCCTGAATCACGAGTTCTTCTGCTGGAGTTGAGGACATCAAAACATCCTCTGGGTACGCATACTTAGAAGCGATGTAGTTGTACACAATTTCATAATTCTCGGCAGCAGACCGTTCATTAAATACAAAGGCAGAAGCGTTCATCACAGATTTGAGACCTGCAATAGCTTTTGTTTCATCCGTTTTTACATATTTAAATGTTGTGTCTTGGGCTTGTAGCTGACTACAAAAAATGAAGCTAATTAAAAATAAAATTGATTTCATATATATATTATTTAGTGTCGGTCAGATGTGACCTCCATTTAACCTCTCAACGGAGTGTCAAGATTTAAAGATGGATTTGAGATAGTATAGTGTGATTAAAGAAAACCGTTTACTTGTTTTTGGTTTGGTTATAGAAATGAGCCACTTTATAAATATTATCATACTTAAACCATCTTTTATCGGTGGTACGGCTCATGAATTTTTCATTATCATAACAAAGTCTTCTCATTTGTTTTCTAAAAACCAAGGCTGTTAGTTTAGAAATTCGGCCGTCTTTAAGCGCTAAGTAACTGAGCATTTGACCTTGATTAAATGTAATCGAACCCGGATTATTTTGTACAACATTCGCTTTTGGGTTTTGAAAAATAGTAAGATGTTCCCCATAATATAGAGTGACATAAAACAGACGTTTCCCATATATTTTTTTAAAGTTTTTAGGCAACGAAAGAATAATCAGTCCATCATAAGAGATCAACTGGCAATCGGCCGCTTTAATGGTTCTTGCTTTATCGCCTTTTTTCACTCTATAACGGAATGAATTGATGTCATTCTCTTTATACGTATAGCCTTTAACTTGACCCACAAGCTCACTGCCATCAGCTAATACAATGGTTCCAGGGAGCCATGATGAACCCACGAATTTCTTGGTCGTTGAAGTGTTTCCACTGTTGTAATATGATTTTGTAGTCTGTGCTACTGCAGTTGCGCCTATGATTAGAAAGGCAAAAATAATAAGTTGTTTTCGCATGATTGGTTAATTTGTTTGCAATTTAAGCTATTTATTATGGATATGAAACAAAAAAAGCCCACTCTGTGAGCGGGCTTTAGATTGTTTAGATTGGAAAACTTTAAACGGCCTTCTTTACAAAAGGTAATCCAGTTTTTTCGTTTTCTACAATCATTTTTCCATCAGGAAGATCACATGTATTATCACGCTCATCTTTTGCGAAATAATAAATAGTTTGTTCTCTACCACCTTTAAGAATTACATCTTTAGTGTGTAAAAAATACGTCTTTCCTTTGCTATTTTTGAATGAATATCCCATAATATATATTTATTTTAGTCTAAATTACAAAAATTAGTTTGTTCTTTCCAAAAAAAATATCAGATAAATGCTGTTTTTTTTAAAAACTAATCCTAATTGTTAATAAAATGGGTGATTTTGGAGTGAATTTGCTGTAAATACGGTGGTAATTCATCAAATAGCCAAGGATGCTGACTTCCAAACACATGATTTGCGCCTTCCAATACGGCCAAATATGCGTTAGGACACCACGTATGTAGCATCAGAGCCTCCTCTAAATGAACACTTGTGTCATGATCGCCATGAATAATAAGGAATGGCAGCTGTAATTTTTTAACGGCCGTTTGAATCGTAAGTCTGGATTCATTTGCCATAAAATTTTCGTAGAATTGATAATAGTGAGGCATTTGTTGTTTTGTACGGCCATTCATTACAAAACGGACGCCTTCCGATTTCCAAGTTTTAAGATCGGCTCCTTTTGGAAACCTCGATTTAAAATCTGAAACACCCGCCAAACTCACTAGCTTTTTAACTCGGGAATCTTCGGCGGCTTTAAGAGTTACAATGCCACCACCTCGACTGTGTCCAACTAAAATAATATTAGAGGTGTTAATATTCGGATGCTTTGCATAGGTCGTTTCTACCCAATTAAGCACCGCGTTCAAATCGTCCAGTTCTTTTGTATAATTATTATGACCAAAAGCTTCGAGGTCAGGAAAATCGATGGGTTGCTTAACAGTCCCGCCATTGTGAGAAAAATTAAACTTTAAGACCGCTGTACCAGATGCGGCAAATGCTTCTGCAAGCAAACTCCAAGCGCCCCAGTCTTTAAAACCTTTATACCCATGGCAAAAGATAATTAGTGGTGCGTATTCAATAGCGTTATTATAAAATACATCTAATAAGATCGGACGGCAATGCGGTCCTTTAATATCGATATTTTTTTTAGTTACAACCATTAAACTTCTTTTTCGATAAAATCAATATCTTGGTTAAAGAGCTCCAAAATTAGCTTTTTAAGCTCCAACTCGTAGTTCTCTAAAGTTTCAATAGATAGGAGCGTCGTTTTTTGAGCATAAGCCCCTGGCTTATCTTTCTTTGCAAACTTAAGCAATCCTGATTTGAGGTTTTTAAACGAAATGATTCCCGCTTCAACTGCTGTTGTAAAAGGGGCCTGGGTGTTTATCATATAGGCATACGTCAAGATTTGAAAACTTTTACTGTACGCTTTATAGTCTGAGGTCAAATCTTCCCAATTCACGAGTTCTAACTCGGATTGAGAAACTTGAGAGGTCTTATAGTCAATGATTCGTTGGGTGCCATTACAGGTGTCTACCCTGTCAATCGTTCCAATTAATTGAACCGGTGTTTGGAGTTCGGGAATATCAATTGCCACTGCAATCTTTGATTCAATTGCGTCAATTTTAATTTGATCACCATTATTGATACACGCTAATTCGTACGCCAAAAAATTAGAAACATAGCGTTTCGCTATTTCAAAACTAATAAGATTTAAGCCCGTTGTGATATCGCCTTCTTTAAAGAGCTCCTTAAAATAGCGAGTCACGGTGGGTTCGATTTTGGGTTTTAAAGCAGTGATCATTGCCGCATCCAACACACAGCCTACAAAAGGGGTGTAAAAAGCTTCTAACGTATTATGAATAACACTTCCAAAGGTGTTCGCAGCGATCGTTTCTTCCAAAAGGTTTTCTGCCTTGACACCCAAAATTTTCTGGTTGTAAAAGTCGATGGGATTTCGAATATATTGACTCAGAGAAGAGGGTGAAAATCCTTTTTCGGCCACACGTTTGAGTTGGGATAAAATTTCAGGTGATTTTTTGACGGCCAATAGTTGAGGCGTGATTTGTGGTGTCTCTGGGATCACTATTTTGTGATCTAATTCATGATGTGCTTCAAATTCTAGTTGGGTTATAAATCGACTGCGTTCACCGCCACTCAACACATCGGGTTCTGTATTGTATATAATATGGGCATGCTTCGCACGTTGAAGCAAACGGTAAAAATGATAGGTATAAACCGCATCCTTTTCTTTATAGGTTGGCAAGCCGTTTTCGACTTTAACATCAAACGGAATAAATGAATTGTTCGTTTTCCCTGCAGGTAAAACACCTTCATTCACAGAAACAATGATCACAGTCTCAAAGTCTAATACCCGCGATTCGAGCATTCCCATGATTTGCAGTCCTTTTAAAGGTTGGCCTTTAAAATCAAGCGTTTCCGAGCTTAATAATTCCTTGTAAAGGTTTTGTAAAACTTTAATACTTGTGAGATAGCTATATGATTTATTTAACCGCTGTAAATGATTAAATATTTCAGAAAAACGATATAAATACTCTAAAGGTAAAAGATGGTTGTTTTTAGAAGTGGAATAATGATCTTTAAGTTTAAAGATAAGAGTCAAAACACTTTCGATTGCTTTGGTTGGCTGGTCATTCCAGGTTCCGAACAAAAGTTCTAAAACAGTATCATGATCTGGTGCGATTGCAATGATTTGATCTTTCGTAAGACTTACTAAGTTTTGATTTTTGATGGTTGTCATAATCAATTGTGCAGCATCCTGATCTTGAGTTTGAAACAAGGGACGTACAAATTGGTGGGATAAGACCGCAATGACATCTTGGTAGTAATAATGTGACGATGCTTCTTTTTGGAGTTGAAACCATTGGTCTATAAAAGCGGCAAAAGGAATTTGTTTTAAAGGCAACCCCATCGTGATATTAATGTCTTCAATCGAGCTTGGAATCGAATTCAATATTGGGATTAGCAAATCCTCATTTCCTAAAACCAACGCTGTGTTTTGAAGCTTATTTTCGGAGAATAGTCGTTGTAACAACGCGCCTACGTATTTAACCTGACCTATGTTTTTTGGTGTTCCGACTACGGATATATGTTTGGGTTTGGTATAATAATTAGAAACCCATTTTATAGGGTGGGATTTGAAATGTTTCCATGCTTTTTGATGTTGTCTTATAAAGTAGCCCGCATCGTGTTGGGGCGTTTCTAAAAACGTTTGATCAATATCCCAATAGATCGTTGCTTTGTTTTGTTTTAGTAATTCCTGAATAATGGTGGATTCCGAAGCATTTAAAGCATTAAACCCTAAAAACACATGTGATGTATCGGGGTTATTCTGAATATACCCCTCAAGTTTTTCGACGGCTTCTCGGTAAATCAATCCCTGATAGCCTGCTCCTTTTTGAAGGAGGTGCTTTGTAAACTTTTTGTAATATTTATAAATTTGTTTCCAAAAAAACAAATAACCTTTAATAAGCGGCGTCGAATTCGCCTCTAAGGACCAGTGATTTAATTCTTGAATTGCTGAGAGGTACTCAAAAATCTGATCTTGTGGTATTAAATAGCGATCAATTTCATTAAAATCTTGGAGTACAATAGGGGCCCACTTTGAAAAACTATCAAAAGAATCTTGTTCATTTTGAGGGGTTAGTTCTAAATAAACCTCGTAAAATTCAAAAAGAAGTTCGGTATTACTTAGAAGTCTGAGTTCAGACAACTCTTCAATAAAGGTCTCAACTGCAATGATTTGAGGTAAAAAGCTAGTGGTTTTATTTAATTTAGACCACTCCATTTTAAGAAACAGCCCAGCCCGTTTATTCGGAAGAATAAGGCTTAGTTTGGAAACATCTTTCGAGTGTGCTTCTAAGTCTTTTAGAACGTCATAAATAAAACTTGTCATGTTATAAAAATAAAAAAACGCTTCGCAATAGCGAAGCGTTTTAAGCTTTTTATTATGTAGTGGTAATAACTACTTTGCTAATTTAACTTCTACACGTCTGTTAGCAGCTCTTCCTGCAGCAGTCATGTTAGATTCAATTGGAGTTGTTTCACCATATCCAACAGTTGTTAATCTTTCCGCAGAAACACCATTCGATGTAAAGTAGTTTACAACAGCATTCGCTCTAGATTCAGATAATCTTTGATTAAATGCTTTGCTAGAAATACTGTCTGTATGACCTTCAACGATAAAGTTTGCTTTTGGATATTCATTAAGAATTCCTGTAATTGCTTGTAGCGTTGGAAATGCTGATTTCTTGAAATTTGATTTCCCTAAGCTAAAGTTTATTGTTCTTGCGTAGTTTGTAAGTTGAGTCTGTACATCTTCTGTAGGAAGAACAACCTCAGGACAACCGTTGTTTGCAACAGTTCCTGCTTCAGTAGGACAGTTATCGTCTTTGTCTAACACACCGTCACTATCACCATCTTTCCAAGGACATCCACCATTTGCAACTGGACCTGCCTCATTTGGACATGTATCTTGTGCATTGGCAACACCATCTGAATCTGAATCTGGACAACCAGCTAATGCCTTTAATCCTGCTTCATTTGGACAATTGTCTTTATTATCAGAAACGCCATCACCATCAGTATCAGGACACCCTTTAAATTCTGCTAATCCTGCTTCATTTGGACAAGCATCTTCTGAATCTTGAATACCATCTGCATCAGAATCTGGACATCCATCAAATTGTGCTAAACCAGCAACTTCTGGACAGGTATCGTCTTTATCATACACGCCATCGCCATCAGTATCAACTCCACCGAACTTTACAGAAAGTCCTAACGAGTGCTGAAAGTGCGATGTTAATTGTTTTTCAAATGAATTCTTGTAAGTCGATTGTGCCGTAAGACCAAAATTCTTAGTAATCCAATATGCAACGCCTACTGTTCCGTTAAACGTCGCTGAACCAGCTAAATCACTCGTAGAGTCATCTGATGCAATCGTATTATATTTACCCTTTTCGATCCAAGTATAACCCCCACCGATAGCTAAAAAAGGCTCAAGTCTTGATGTGTTTAAAAGCGTAGATAAACTATACTTTACGTTTGCATCAACACCATAATACATAAGGTTATCTACTGCAACACTAGGCTCGCCTTCTAAAGAACCCCATTTTTCAATTCTGTTCATTGATCCAGAAATACCGATTGAAAAATCGTTATCAAGATACCTTTGTACAGAAAGCGTTGAAAATGCAGGAAGGACATTCCAATGATCAGAGACGTTAAAGAACTCTCCAAAGAAATCTCCCTGTGGAGCATCTTCTCCAACTGGATAAACATCAACGGCGTTAACGCCTATTGTAATTTGCCAAGGATTGTTACTGTCCTGAGCGTTCACATTGCCAATCACAACGATTAGTAAAGTGGATAGAATTAATCTGCTAAGATTTTTCATATTAGTTAAATTTAGTATTTTTAATTGCTTGCAAAAGTATGGTGTTAATCATAGAAAACAAATTTAAAATCAAAAAAAATGCTAATAATGTATAAGTGTATTTGAATTAAACTTCAATAATTGTGTTTTTAAGCAAGTTAAATGCTGTTTTTTAACCTAATAACAACTTAATCTCTATGTTTGAGTTGACATAAACCAGTATTTTTTTACTGACTTTATAACCCATTTCTTGAACAATATCAGAATAGGTCTCCAATTGAGTCTCGTATTTATCGTAATGATCGCCAGTTTTATAGTCGATAATGACTGCTGTTAAGTCCTTAAAAAGAACCAATCTGTCTGGGATGATTATGGTTCCAGATGCGGTCATAATTTCGCGTTCATTGTAAACCTCAACATCAGAACTATAATACGGAGTTAATAATGGGTGACTCACAATTGCTTCCAAAGTACTAAAAAGTTCATCGCTTTGAGTCGATGAAATCACGCCTGCATTAAAAAAATCGAGCAGTGTCGTTTCAATATCAGATTTAGTATAAATCTTTGACATTAGTAAATGAATTAAATTCCCTTTCTCAAGTGCATCTTTTTGGGATGTATCCCACAAGTACCCTGCATTCGTCGCCATCGACACATTGAGGTGTTCTTTAGGGGTCGATATAAATTCGCGCTGAAGTACTGTTGGGTATTTTGCAGGTTTGGGCAGATCAATTTTTTCAAACACCCCAAATTCATATTCAAATGTTGCGCCTTCCCAATTACCAATTGATTTTAGATAATTAATTAAAAGCCCTGAATATGTTTTAAGGTTTTCTTCTCCTTTTTTGGAAACCGACGCATTTCCTACAATGTATAACTGCTCGACGGCTCTTGTAAGAGCGACGTATAACAAGTTAATGTTATCGAGTTCTAGTTTTGATTGATGATCTCTAAAAATAGATTCTCCTTCCGAACCGTAGGCCTCAAAGTCTTTGTTGTAATTTAATAAAAAATGTGAAAAAGGTGCGTATGACGATTCCAACGGCATCCATTCTTTTGGCTCCAATTCTTTATAAATGTCTAACTCTGCAAAGGGAAAAATGACCACAGGAAATTCCAATCCCTTCGATTTATGAACCGTCATAATTTGAACCGCATTAATGCCCTTTGGAGTCACTACGCTTAAACTATCTTTTTTAAGGTTATAATGATCTATAAATTGTTGAATACTCGGAGTTGGTTTTTGAGTGAATTCAAGTACAAAATCTAAGAAAAACTGAATATAGGCATTCGATGTTTTTGACAATCGAAAACTACTAATTATATACTCAACAGATTCATAAATAGAAAGCTGGAGAGCAGTCGTCGGAGAAAACTGAAGCCCTAAAGGTTCTAGTGATTTGAAAAATGCCGTTCGGTTTAACGGAATGGATTTAGATCGAAACAAATGGGAGTCACCCAACTCGTTATGGGCTAAAATATAATTGAGAACTTCCAATTTTGCTTCCATGTTTGAAGGCTCGTGCAAATACGTTAACAGGCTAATAATATATTTGACTTCTGGTGATTGCGCCACTAAAAGGGTCTCGCTCGAAACAATATCGATTCCGTTTTGGCTTAATAAGTTTGCTACCGCAATCCCTTCTTTACGTTTTCGGACGAGCACACAGATGTCTTTCCATTTAGCGTCTGGGCTTGAATCTAAATAGGTAGTTATAATTTTTAAAACTTTTTCCGCATATAAAAGTTGTTTGTCAGACCCTTTTTCAAATTCTAAAAAAGAAATATTGACATAGCCAGTTTTAGCATTAAACTCTAATTGAGGGGGGGATTGGTATAGCGATTTATACGTCTCATTTGAAAAAGTAACGTTCGATAGGTGTTCAAAAAAATTATTATTGAAGTCCACGACTGTCTTGCAACTTCTGTAATTTGTTGGAAGATGAGAAAGCGTAGCGTCAAAAGGAAATGCTGTCGCGTTATTATGTAAATTAATAAACTGCTCCGCCTTTCCACCTCTCCAGCGATAAATTGCTTGTTTAGCATCCCCAACCAACATAGCACTGCCGTTTTCTTCCGCTAGTGTATTGGTTAACAATGGCACCAAATTTTCCCATTGCAACTCGGAAGTATCTTGAAATTCATCAATAAAAAAATGATTAAACTTTTCGCCTATTCGCTCATAAATAAAAGGAGCTGGTTGATCTTTTATCTGTTGACTTATGATGGTGTTAAATTCGGAGATCATCAAAAGGTTCTCTTCGTCTTTAATTATTTTTAATTCTTGATAGATCAAATTTAGGACAGAAAGCGGTGTGGTGTTTTTTCGAATATTTTTTAAATAGCGGTAACGATACACGCCTTGCTTCGTTTTATGAAATGCATCGACAAGCTGAGGGCGAAGTGCATCAATTGCTTCAGCAACGTGTGGCGGCGATTTTTTTGTATATAACGAAGTTGTTTCGATGGATATTTGCCATACTGCATCAAGCTTGATATCAAATTTTTTGGAAGCTAAGGCCGTAAAATGTTTTGGTAAGGACCCTCTTGTAAAATCTGAAAATTCAACGCCGCTCGCTGAAATTGATTCTAAAACTTGGATCGATTGTTCTGCGATTTCTGTCTCAATCGCGTTAATATCGTTTGTTAGCTTTGTTTTTAGGTCTTGGAAATCCTGCAACGACCGTTGCGAAAGCGCCTTTAAAAATGGCGCATCGGTTTCACTGATTAAAAGCTTTGCTGTTTTGACTAGGTCCAAAGCAATGTTCCAACTCTTATCGTCATCTGCTTTTTCAATTGCAAACGCAACCAATACTTTTGTGAGCGCCTTGTTTTTTCCTGCTTTTGAAAGCAACCTATTGACGGCTTTTTGGAGTAAATGATCGGTATCGAGTTCTACTTCAAAATTCATGGGAAGTTTTAAATCAAAAGCAAAAGTCCGAATCAATTTTTGAGTAAACTTATCAATAGTTGAGATGTCAAAGGCTGCATAATTATGCAGAATTTTACTTAAGAGTTGTTTGGATTTGGCATGAATGATCGTCGGAGAACTCTCCAACTCGTCCACAACTTGTTCAAATAACGCGTCTGGCTGACTCAAAATTGTTGGCGAAGCAAACGTCATCAGTGCTCCTACAATCCGCGTTTTCATTTCATCGACAGCTTTGTTTGTAAAGGTAATTGCTAAAACGTGGCGGTGTGGCAAAAATTCTTTAGAGGTTAAAACTATTTTTAAATAGTCTTTTACCAAAGTAAATGTTTTACCACTCCCTGCCGAAGCATTATAGATATTGAATGTTGATGCGCTCACTAAATAAAATTTATACCAAAATAAACAATCTTAATTATATAAGCTCGTAATTTTTATTTGATTATTGTAAATTTGAACGAAACATTTAAACACTTAAAATAAATTCTTATGGCTTTTGAATTACCAAAATTAAATTACGCTTATGATGCACTAGAGCCTCATATTGATGCTCGAACAATGGAAATCCACCATTCTAAACATCATAACGGTTACACCAACAATCTAAACGCTGCCATTGCAGGCACTGATTTAGAAAATAAATCCATAGAGGCAATTCTTGGAAACTTAGACATGTCTAATAAGGCAGTTCGAAATAACGGAGGTGGGTTTTATAACCACTCATTGTTTTGGAATGTCATGAATCCTGAAGGGAAGGAAGCACTTTCTGGAGAGCTGAAAGACGCTATTGTTGCGGCTTATGGATCTTTTGAAGATTTTAAAACTGCTTTTAGTAAAGCGGCTGCAACTCAGTTTGGATCTGGATGGGCATGGTTATGTGTTCATAAAGGTGGAAAAGTAGAAGTTTGTTCTACACCAAATCAAGACAATCCATTAATGCCAGGCGTATCTTGTGACGGCACTCCAATCTTAGGATTAGATGTTTGGGAACATGCTTATTACTTGAATTACCAAAATCGTCGTCCAGATTATATTAATGCATTTTTTAATGTAATTAACTGGAAAGAAGTTAATGCTCGTTTTCAAGCTGCAAAATAAGCTTTAGGAAACTATAGAAAATAAAAAAGGTGAACTTGCGTTCACCTTTTTTGCCCCAAATCTACCATGAACTTAACCTACTTATGTTATGGTGAGTCAAAGATAGCAGTTTAATGTATAGTAGAAGTTTATTTTAGACGAACTGCTGTTTTATTAGATAAAGTGTATTTTCTATCAATAAGCTCTTTCGTTATTCCCTTCAAAAAAGTTAATAAATGCTCGATTGACAACCCGATTTCCACCTGGTGTTGGATAATTTCCTGTGAAATACCAGTCCCCTAAGTTTTTTGGACAAGCAATGTGTAGGTTTTCTATGGGTTGGAAAATAATTTTGACCTCCGCTTTAATCCCGTCTTCACTTAAAAGTTCTGCTATTTTATCAGACAGTTGTTCGGGGGTAAAGGGTGCATAAATTTCTTTCACGAAATTTTGAACCTCGGTATCAACTAAATTTTCTTGAGCTTTACATCGGGTGTAGATTTCTTCAACTAAGTGGTATTTGTTTTGATCTTTTAATAATGATAATGCTGCTCTAAACGCCACCAACCCTTCAAGGTTTGCCATGTCAATTCCATAACAATCTGGATACCGAATTTGCGGAGCGGAAGACACCACAACGATTCGCTTGGGTGACAAACGGTCCATCATTTTTAGGATACTTTTCTTTAAAGTCGTGCCTCGAACGATGCTATCATCAATAATCACAAGGTTGTCCTCTGGCTTAATAACGCCATAAGTCACATCATACACATGTGCAACCAAATCATCGCGGCTGCTATCTTCTGTAATAAATGTTCGAAGTTTAACGTCTTTGATGGCTATTTTTTCGATACGTGTACGTTCTGAAAGGATTTGAGTCACATTTTCAGCAGACAGTGAGCGGGTTCCTTTTAATATTTTTTCAGTTTTCTTTTTGTTTAAATACTCTTCTACTTCTTCAATCATTCCAAAGAATGAGGTTTCTGCCGTATTAGGAATGTAAGAGAATACCGTATTTTTTATATCATAATCGACTTGCTTCAACACTTCGGGAACGATCAGCTTTCCTAGCAATTTTCGTTCTTGATAGATTTCAGCATCACTCCCTCTAGAAAAATAAATTCGTTCAAATGAACACGCCTGCCGCTCTAAAGGTTCAAGAATTTGATCAATAGACGTTTCACCTGATTTTTTAGTGATAATGGCGGTTCCTGGGGGCAATTCGTGAACTTGATCAAAATCGACATTAAAAACAGTTTGAATCACAGGGCGCTCTGAAGCCACTACAACCACTTCATCGTCCATATAATAATACGCAGGACGGATCCCAGAAGGGTCTCTTAAAACAAAAGAATCGCCATGACCTAGGAGTCCAGCCATTGCATATCCACCGTCCCAATTTTTGGCCGCTTTGGTTAATATTTTCTTAAGATTGAGTCGTTCTGCAATCAATGGCGAACACTCCATTTTGTTATACCCTTCTTTTTTAAGCTTTTTGTATAATTTTGAAACCGCATCATCTAGAAAATGTCCTATTTTCTCCATGATGGTAATTGTATCCGTGTACTCTTTAGGGTGCTGTCCAATTTCAACAAGATTTTTAAATAGACTTTTAACATTAGTCATATTAAAGTTTCCTGCTAAAATCACATTTCGGTGCATCCAATTATTTTGTCTCAAAAAAGGATGAACACTTTCGACGCTGTTTTTTCCAAACGTCCCATATCGGACATGTCCTAATAGAACTTCCCCTAAATAAGGTACTATCTTTTTTTGTGCCTCCGTATCATCAGCTACTTCAGGGTGGGCTTCTAACACATCATTGATACGCAAATTGATTTGCGAAAAAATATCTTGAATGGGTTGTTGAGCGACTGAGCGCACACGGCTTATGTAGCGCTCTCCGGGCTGCATGTCTAATTTTATACTAGCAAATCCTGCGCCATCTTGACCACGGTTGTGCTGCTTTTCCATAATAAGGTACATCTTATTAATGCCATAAAAAGCCGTACCGTACTTCTTTTTGTAAAAATCTAATGGTTTTAAAAGTCTGATGTGTGCAATTCCACATTCATGTTTTATAGCATCGCTCATTGGAGTGTTTTTATTAGATATTTAAATATTATTAAAAAAGAAACGCGCCAAATATGGCGCGTTTTATTAGTTTGTTAATTCAATTTCAAATTGCGTTAATTCTTTAAACGCTTTAAGGCGGGCGCGTATTTCTTCAGGCCTTAGTGATTCGAGGCGCTCCGTTCCAAATTTTTCGACACAAAATGAGGCAAGCGTGGATCCGTAGATAACCGCTTTTTTCATGTTTTCAAATGATATGTTTTCTGATTGTGCTAAAAACCCTGCAAACCCTCCTGCAAAAGTATCTCCTGCGCCTGTAGGGTCAAAAACAGACTCTAACGGCAATGCCGGTGCACAAAACACATTGGCATGGTTAAATAATAATGCACCGTGTTCTCCTTTTTTGATTACTACATATTCAGGTCCCATGGCGTGAATTTTTTGAGCAGCCTTTACTAAAGAGTGTTCTCCTGTAAGTTGACGCGCTTCTTCGTCATTGATGGTAATAACATCGACGCGTTTGATCACTTCAATCAACGGTTCGAGTGCGTTATCCATCCAAAAATTCATGGTATCCAAAATAACTAATGTCGAAGTGTTTGTCATTTGATCTAAAACACTCGATTGGACAAATGGATGTAAATTTCCTAAGACCAAAATGCTCGCATCTTGGTATGTCTTTGGCACGATCGGTTGAAAGTTTTCTAAGACGTTGAGCTCTGTTGCTAATGTATCTCTAGAGTTCATATCATTGTGATAGCGTCCACTCCAAAAAAATGTTTTGCCCTCTTTAATCATTTCAATACTAGAGATGTCAATATCTCTATCTGAAAAAAGATCTAAATAAGCTTGAGGAAAATCGCCTCCAACAACAGAAACAATGGCACTATCAACCTCAAATTGCGAGGCAGAAAGCCCTATGTATGAAGCAGATCCACCAAGAATTTTATCGGTTTTTCCAAAAGGGGTTTCAACGGCATCAAATGCTACGGTGCCTACAATTACTAGTTTACTCATAAAATACTATAAAAATTATGGCGCAAAGTTACGCATTTTTTAGTCTTTATAAAAAGATATTCCTCAGAGGAATGACATAACTTATTTGCGTCCAAAATCTGCCGGAATTTCACCCCATGCTTTGGTTTCCCATTTTACAATAGTCGTTTCATACGCATTGTTTTTAAGCCACTTCACCGCGCGATCTACAAGATCAAACAATTGGGCGTTCTTAGGGGATCTCTGCAATTTGGTGTTACACTGTTTTTTTTTGACCCAGCTCATTGCCGTTCTTGAGTCTGTATACAGAATTCGTTGACTGTCTTTTTGTTTTAAAAGCGCCAATCCATGTACCAGTGCCAAAAACTCCCCAATATTATTGGTTCCCTGGTCAAATGGACCTTTATGAAATAGCTGTTTTTTAGACTGAGTGTCCACACCTCGATACTCCATTATTCCTGGGTTTCCACTCGATGCTGCATCGACAGCTATCGAATTATAGTTGGGCTGGCCTATCAATTTCAAGCGTGCCTCGGAGAGGCCAGTAGTGAGTTTTTTAGACTTCCCTATATAGTCTCTATAATTTCCTTGGAGTGCTGTTTTTGCAGATTCAGCGGTTGGAAATGACTTGTATTGTGCACCTTCAAAACTTGTGATTTGTAATTTACATTCGTTCCACGTTTCAAAAACACCTGTACGATGCCCTTTCCAAACCGTGTAATATTTCTTTTTGGATTTAGACATCAGACAAAAGAATGGTTTGAATGACTTCAGGAAAATGCTCCATTTCTAATTGGTGAATTTTAGAAGCTACTTCAATCGCAGAATCTGTTTTGTGAACGGCGCAGTTCGCCTGAAAAATAATAGCCCCTTCGTCATAGTGTTCATTAACATAATGAATCGTGATTCCGGTTTCTGATTCGTTGTTTTTAACGACCGCCTCGTGCACATGCATGCCATACATCCCTTTTCCTCCATATTTTGGCAATAGCGCTGGATGGACATTCACGACTTTGTTTTTATACATTTCCAATAAGTGCTCTGGAAATTTCCATAAAAAGCCCGCTAGGACGATTAAATCAAGGTTTGGTAAGTTTTCAAGCCCCCATTTAGGGTCATTAAGTTGCGATTTATTAAAAATAACCGTTTGAACTTCCAATGCAGCGGCACGCTCTAAAACTCGCGCTTTTGGATTGTTTGTAAGCACCAAAACAACCGATACAGTTTTGGTGTTTTTAAAATACTTAATGATGTTTTCTGCATTAGTTCCAGATCCAGAAGCAAAAATCGCAATGTGTTTCATTAAAAAATTTTAAGGTTGAAATTCTTTAACAAAAAAAAGAAAAAGAATTCACAATAAGAAGCAAAAACGCAATAGTTAACTCAATATGACATAAATAAGTGCACATTTTTGAAGTAATGATGCGTTTTAATGTAAAGTTTTTTATTTTTGCAATCTAATTAAAACTTAAAATTAAATATTATGTCAGACATTGCATCAAGAGTAAAAGCGATTATCGTGGATAAATTGGGCGTTGATGAAAACGAAGTAGTAACAGAAGCTAGCTTCACAAACGACCTTGGCGCAGATTCGTTAGATACTGTAGAGCTCATAATGGAATTTGAAAAAGAATTCGACATTCAAATCCCAGACGACCAAGCAGAAAACATTGCGACTGTAGGTCAAGCTGTTTCATATATTGAAGCTGCAAAATAACACCTTTTAATTTTTTATGGAACTAAAGCGAGTTGTAGTAACAGGTCTTGGAGCATTGACTCCAATTGGCAATACAAAAGACGCTTATTGGGACGCCCTGATAAGTGGAAAAAGTGGTTGTGCGCCTGTGACGTATTTTGATACAGAACATTTCAAAACAAAATTTGCTTGTGAACTAAAAAATTTCGATGTATCGGACTTCTTTGATCGTAAAGAAGCTCGTAAAATGGATCGGTTTGCGCAATATGCTATGGTGGCTTCTGACGAAGCCATCATAGATGCCAAACTAGATTTAGACGCTACAAACAAACTTAGAGTCGGCGTCATTTGGGGTGCTGGAATTGGTGGAATTGAAACCTTCCAAAACGAAGTGATGAACTTTGCCAATGGTAATGGAACCCCAAGATTCAATCCCTTTTTTATCCCTAAAATGATTGCAGATATCGCCCCTGGTAATATCTCTATCAAACATGGATTTATGGGGCCAAACTACACAACCGTATCGGCATGTGCCTCTTCGGCCAATGCTATTTTTGACGCTTTAAATTTAATTCGTCTTGGGCATTGTGATGTTATTGTTAGTGGTGGTAGCGAGGCAACGATCAATCAATCAGGTATGGGTGGATTTAATGCCATGCATGCACTCTCTACAAGAAATGAAAGCCCAGAAACTGCTTCAAGACCTTTTGACGGAACCCGAGATGGTTTTGTTTTAGGAGAAGGCGCTGGTGCACTTATCTTGGAAGAATACGAACACGCTAAAGCTAGAGGCGCAAAAATCTATGCAGAACTTGTTGGTGGCGGGCTTTCTTCAGATGCTTACCATATGACCGCACCGCACCCTGATGGGATTGGTGTTATTGCTGTTATGAAAAATTGTCTTGAGAACGCAGGGTTAAAGCCTGAAGACGTAGACGCCATTAATACCCATGGAACTTCGACTCCACTTGGAGATGTTGCTGAACTGAAGGCCATTAAAGAAGTTTTTGGTGCTCATGCCAAAAACATAAATATTAATTCTACAAAATCCATGACTGGTCACTTACTTGGTGCCGCTGGAGCGATTGAAGCCATTGCGGCTATTTTATCCATAGAGCATGGTATTATTCCTCCAACGATCAACCATACAACGCCAGACGAAAACATTGATCCTGAATTAAATCTTACCTTAAATAAAGCTCAAAAGCGAGACGTTAATGTTGTGATGAGCAACACGTTTGGTTTTGGCGGTCATAATGCATGTGTTGTTTTCAAAAAACTAGATTAAAATTATTTGAATTCTATTCGAAATATCTTTAAGCAACGCTCTCCTAAGAGCCGAGAGCTTGTAGCATCTGTGAAAAAAATTGTGGGATTCACTCCCTCAAAAACCCTGTACTACGAAAAAGCGCTTACACATAGCTCAACAAACCAAAAAGACTTACTTGGAAACCCCATAAGCTATGAACGCTTAGAATTTGTAGGGGATGCGATATTGAGTGCTGTAATTGCACACTATTTGTTTGATAAAGCACCAAAAGGCGACGAGGGTTATTTGACTAAAATGCGTTCTAAGGTCGTCAGTCGAGATCACCTAAATGAAATCGGAAAAGAACTGGGTCTTTCTCATTTAATGCACTCAAGAATTTCGGTGGGGAAGTTTGGTGATAATATTCACGGCAATCTATTCGAAGCCTTAATTGGTGCTGTTTATTTAGATAAAGGTTACGTTGTTTGTGAAAAATTTATTTACAAGACCGTCATTAATCCGCATGTAGATATTGATACTTTGGAGGGTAAAATCATAAGTTACAAAGGGCTTATCATTGAATGGTGTCAAAAAGAAAAAAAGCACTTTGATTTTGAAATTCAAAAAGACACGGGAAAAGATGTGTTACAGCATTTTTCTGTCAAGCTCATTATTAATGGGAAAACAATTGCAAAAGCGAGGGCAACCTCTAAAAAGAAAGCAGAAGAAAAAGTTTCCAAGCGTGCTTATTTTGTACTACAAGACAAAATAAATAAACGATCTTAATAAAATAGCACCTTCAAGACTACAACGTTTTCGTAATAATTTAGCTTTAAGAAGCCTTAATACGAAGTCAAATATTGTCTTAATATCTTATATTTACAGAATGAATGTTAAACAATATGGCCGTACATAAACTTCTTGTTGATGATTTTGAAGACGCAAGTTACGCGCTTCTAGCCATCCATTGCGACGTAGAAGATTATCGATTGGCTTATTTTTTAAATCAAACTTTAGCAACTAAACTGGCACGGACTGAAGAAGATTTGGACTTTATAATGTCTAAAGCCTCCTTTTCTGTTTTTGAGTGGAATAATCCTCATTTACAAACCGATTGGCACCTTGTTAAAAATCATTGCCTCGTTGAAGAAAATGAGACAATTTCTCAAGGTTTATTTGCCGGGAGCAACGATAAAACCTGGAGTATTCATTGCTTTTTGCCCGAACATCAATCCGTTGATTATTTTTTAAAAATAAATAATGGCGGTGGAATTATTAATGAAAAAGGAATCCTAAATACGATTCAAAAAATATCAAAAATATCGACAGCTTACAGCTTAGATATTACAAAACTTAAATCAAAAGAACATTTAATATTTAATTAATGTCACACACAAGAAAGAAAACAAAAATTGTCGCTACACTAGGTCCCGCAATAAACTCAAAGGAAATGCTCCTTAAAATGGTTGCAGCCGGTGTCAATGTATTTAGAATTAACTTTTCACATGCAGACTATGAAGATGTAAAATTACGAATCAAACACATTCGAGAAATCAACGAAGAGCATGGTTATAACGCCTCAATTCTAGCTGATTTACAAGGCCCTAAATTACGGGTCGGTGTGATGAAGGATGACGTAGTTGTTAATCCTGGGGACGAAATAATTTTTGCCACTGGCGAACGTTTTGAAGGTACAAAAGAGCGCGTTTACATGACGTACGATCGGTTCCCTTTAGATACAAATCCAGGTGAACGTATTTTATTGGATGATGGAAAGCTTCTTTTTGAAGTAATCTCAAGCAACCAAAAAGACGAAGTGAAAGCCAAAGTGATTCAAGGGGGGCCTCTAAAATCTAAAAAGGGTGTCAACCTTCCAAATACCAATATTTCGCAACCAGCGCTCACTGAAAAGGATAAGGAAGATGCTGTGTTTGCGATCCAACAAGAAGTGGATTGGATGGCCCTTTCATTTGTAAGACATCCAGAAGATTTAATGGAATTACAAAATTTAATATCAGAACATAGTTCTTATAAAATTCCAATTATCGCTAAGATTGAAAAACCAGAAGCGATCGAAAATATTGACAAAATTGTAGCGTATTGCGATGGATTAATGGTTGCCAGAGGCGATTTGGGGGTTGAAATTCCTGCACATCAAGTGCCTTTAATTCAGAAAGAATTAGTCCTTAAGGCAAAGAATGCTCGAATTCCTGTGATTATTGCGACTCAAATGATGGAGTCGATGATTGATAGCCTCACACCATCGCGTGCAGAGGTTAATGACGTTGCTAACTCTGTGATGGACGGTGCCGATGCTGTCATGCTATCTGGTGAAACATCTGTTGGTCAATATCCTGTTCAAGTAATTGAAAAAATGTCGGATATTATTAAAGCAGTCGAAAATTCAGAGTTAATTCATGTTCCACAAAAACCACCACACGTTCGAACAAAGCGTTATATCACAAAATCTATTTGCTATCATGCAGCAAATATGGCAAACGAAATTAATGCTCGTGCAATTTCAACACTCACAAATAGTGGTTACACCGCCTTTCAAATTTCGGCTTGGCGTCCTGATGCTCATATTCTTGTGTTTTCATCTAACAAACGAATTATCTCTCAATTGAATTTACTGTGGGGCGTTCGTGCGTTTCATTATGACAAGTTTGCATCTACCGACGAAACGATTAATGATGTCAATCGGATTGCTTATGATAAAGGCTATGTGGAAGCAGATGACTTGGTTATCAGCTTAGCAGCAATGCCAATGAAAGATAAAGGAATGGTTAATACCTTAAGGGTTAGTGAAGTAAAAGACTACTCCAAGATATAATACGTAATTAATGTGATGATTATCTAAACTAAAAACTGAAACAAATCTGGTTTTTCGTTTAGATAATTTCCATAAAAATTATGGCGTTTCATTCGTGCGATTAAGGGTTCAAAATCACTTGGAGATTTAATCTCAATTCCAACCACTGCTACATCATTTTCTCGGTTTACCTTTTTGGTATATTCAAAGTGTGTGATGTCATCATTCGGGCCTAATATATCGACCACAAACTCACGCAAAGCTCCCGCACGTTGTGGAAAGGTAATAATGAAATAATGTTTTAAGTTCGAATAGAGTAAAGCGCGTTCTTTGATCTCTGCGGTTCTTGTGATATCGTTGTTGCCTCCGCTGATAATACACACGACGTTTTTACCTTTTATCTCTTCCTTATACGTCTCTAAAGCTGCCACACTCAATGCGCCAGCAGGTTCTGCGATAATAGCCTCCTTATTATACAAATCTAAAATGGCTTGACACGCACTCCCTTCATGAATCGTAATCATATCATGTAGGTTTTTCTGGCAAATTGCGAAGTTTAGGTCTCCAACTCGCTTCACCGCTGCACCATCGACAAAATTGTCAATTTTATCCAGTTGAATAACCCCGTCATTTTGGAAAGCGGCCTTCATTGATGGCGCTCCTTCGGGTTCAATACCAATAATTTTGGTCGTTGGGGATAGATGTTTAAAAACGGTAGACATTCCTGAGGCTAATCCACCGCCGCCTACCGCCACAAAAATATAATCAATTGGAGCTGGGGTTTGATGGACCAGCTCCAATCCTAATGTTGCCTGCCCTTCAATTACTTTTTTGTCATTAAAGGGGTGTATAAACGTTTTTTGGCGTTCCGTACAATCTTTTACAGCTGCACTGTAGGCATCGTCAAAACTGTCCCCTACAAGGATGATTTTGATGTAATGCTCACCAAACATCTTGGCACGTTCAATTTTTTGTTTAGGAGTGGTCGTTGGCATAAAAATAGTGCCTTGTATTTTTAATAATTTACAAGACAAGGCAACCCCTTGAGAGTGATTTCCTGCACTGGCACAAACCACGCCATTTGCTGCTTCCTCAGACGTTAAAGAGGACATTTTATTATACGCACCACGTATTTTATAGGATCGAACCACCTGTAAATCTTCCCGCTTAAAGCTTATATTACACTCAAAATTTGAGGAATACTGCAAGTTAGGAACCAAAGGCGTAATGTTTGCGACGCCTTCAAGGTTTTTTGCAGCTGCTTCTACAGCTTCAATCGTTGGAAAATAAGTGGTCGTTTCTGACATTCGCTTTAGGCGTCGGTTTTTATAACTTTCATTGCGGTCATAGAAGCTCTTAATTTTGCTCCTACTATTTCTACTGGGTGATTTCTTATAATCGCATTAATTCTAATTAATTCTAGATTATCAACGCCGTTCTCTGAGCTATACGCTTTACCAATAATATCAGTTTTTACAGTCTTCATAAAGTCTGTTAACAACGGTTTACAAGCATGGTCAAATAAATAACAACCATATTCTGCCGTATCAGAAATTACACGATTCATTTCAGCTAATTTCATTCTTGCAATTGTATTTGCAATTAATGGTGTTTCGTGTAAAGATTCGTAGTATGCAGAAGCGTCAATAATACCAGAATCTGTCATTGCTTCAAAAGCTAATTCAACACCAGATCTAACAAACGCAACTAATAACGTTCCGTGGTCAAAGTATTCTTGTTCTGGAATTTCTTGATCTGTAATTGTTTGCTTTTCAAAAGCAGTTTCTCCTGTAGCCGCTCTCCAAGTTAACAAGTTTTTATCATCATTTGCCCAGTCTTCCATCATTGTTTTAGAAAAATGACCAGTCATAATATCATCCATATGTTTTTGGAACAATGGACGCATAATATCTTTTAATTCTTCAGAAAGTCTAAACGCTTCTACTTTAGCAGGGTTCGACAATCTGTCCATCATATTCGTGATGCCACCATGCTTTAACGCTTCGGTTACAGTTTCCCAACCATACTGAATTAATTTAGCGGCATAACCCGCGTCAATTCCTTCTGCTACCATTTTATCAAAAGATAAAATTGCTCCTGTTTGTAACAAACCACATAAAATAGTTTGCTCTCCCATTAAATCACTTTTAACTTCGGCAACAAATGACGATTCTAATACGCCAGCTCTATGACCACCTGTGGCAACTGCATAGGCTTTGGCTTGCGCCCATCCTTTGCCTTCTGGATCATTTTCTGGATGTACAGCAGTTAATGTTGGTACTCCAAACCCTCTTTTATATTCTTCTCTAACTTCAGAACCAGGACATTTTGGCGCTACCATGATTACCGTTAAATCTTCACGAATTTGCATCCCTTCTTCAACAATATTAAAACCATGAGAATACGATAATGTGGCTCCTTTTTTTAATAAAGGCATAATTGTTTTTACCACGTGTGTATGTTGCTTATCTGGTGTTAAGTTAATAACGACATCTGCAGTTGGCAATAAGTCTTCATAGGTTCCAACTTTAAAATTGTTTGACGTTGCATTTACATACGAGTCTCTTTTTTGATCTATAGCAGCTTGTCTTAGTGTATAAGAAATGTCTAAACCAGAATCTCTCATGTTTAAACCTTGGTTTAAACCTTGGGCTCCACAGCCTACAATAACAATTTTCTTGCCTTTTAATGCTGTGACTCCGTCTTCAAATTCTGAAGCGTCCATAAAACGACATTTCCCTAATTGTTCTAATTTTTCTCTTAATGTTAATGTGTTAAAATAATTTGCCATTTTAGTTATTTGTTAGTTTTTGAATGCGTTTAGCATTTCTGTTATTTTTAATTCGTCTTTGGTGACTGCGATCCGTGCGGAACGTACAAATTGCATGATCCCAAAAACACTTAATTCTCTGTGAAGAAGGTCTATTTCGCTTCGACGCCCTGATTTTTCGAGTACAAAAAATACTTTATTTACAGTGACAATTCGCGCATTACTTTCTTTAATGATGTTTTGAATTTGACGTTCTTCGAACAATAAATCTGATTTGATTTTAAACAAACAAGACTCTTGACAGATGGTGTCTTCATCCATGTGATAATAGGCTTTTATAACCTCAACTTGCTTTTCGATTTGACCGATAATTTTTTTAACACGTTCTTCCGTCATGTTGATCAATATCGTGAAACGCGACACGCCTTCAATTTCAGAAACAGAGATGTTAAGACTTTCAATGTTGATTTGTCGTCTTTGAAAAATTGCTGAAATTCTATTGAGCAATCCGATATTGTTTTCGGTATATATCGATATTGTATATAGTTGTTTTTCTGTTTCCATTCTTATTCTAATCTTATGTCTGACACCGATGCTCCCGAAGGAACCATTGGAAATACATTGTTTTCTTTTTCTACGCAAACTTCTAAGAAATAGGGTTCATCGCTATCAATCATTTCCTTAACGGCAGATGCTAAATCTTCGCGTTTCGTGACTTTTTGAGCTTCTATATAATAGCCTTTTGCAATGGCTACAAAATTAGGGTTTACCATTTCTGTAGAGGCGTAACGTTTGTCAAAAAATAATTGTTGCCACTGTCGAACCATTCCTAAAAATTCATTGTTCAAAACGACTATTTTTACCGGAACTTTGTTCTGAAAAATGGTACCAAGCTCTTGAATGGTCATTTGATATCCTCCATCGCCAATAATAGCAACCACTTCGCGGTCTGGAGCCGCCATTTTAGCGCCGATAGCAGCGGGTAACGCAAAGCCCATAGTGCCTAATCCCCCAGAAGTAATATTACTCTTACTAACATTAAAATCTGCATATCGACACGCGATCATTTGATGTTGACCAACATCTGAAACAATGGCTGCTTCGCCTTTCGTTTGAATGTTTATTTCTTTAAGCACTTCGCCCATTGTAAGGCCTTCTGTGGTTGGGTGAAGGTCGTTTTTTATGACTTTTTCATATTCGATGTCGTATAAGTCTTTAAACTTTTGCAACCATTCTGGATGTGAATTCGAGTTAAGAAGTGGTAATAATTTAGATAAACTATCCCTCGCGTCTCCTAAAACAGCGACGTCTGTTTTAATGTTTTTATCAATTTCAGAGGGATCGATTTCAAAATGAACAATTTTGGCTTGTGTGGCATATTCGTCTAATTTGCCAGTAACTCTATCGTCAAATCGCATGCCAATAGCAATCAACACATCGCATTCATTGGTAAGTACATTGGGTGCATAGTTTCCATGCATTCCAACCATTCCTATATTTAAAGGATGAGATGTCGGAATTGCCGAAGCCCCTAAAATGGTCCATGCTGCGGGAATTCCTGTCTTTTCAATCACTGCTTTAAGCTCCTCTTCTGCTTTTCCAAGAATTACGCCTTGTCCCCAAACAATCATTGGTTTTTTGGCATTGTTTATGATTTCAGCTGCAGCAGAAATCGCAGCCTCATCTGTTTTTGGAACCGGTACATAACTACGAACCCCGGTACATTTTTTATATTCAAAATCAAATTCTTCAAACTGGGCATCCTTGGTAATGTCAATTAAAACAGGTCCCGGACGTCCACTTTTGGCAATATAAAATGCGCGAGCGATTATTTCTGGAATTTGGGATGCCTTAGTAACTTGGTGATTCCACTTTGTCACTGGGGTTGAAATTCCAACAATATCGGTTTCTTGAAATGCATCACTCCCTAACAAATGAGACGGAACTTGACCCGTTATACAAACCATTGGGGTTGAATCTATTTGTGCATCGGCAATTCCAGTAATTAGGTTCGTTGCACCTGGTCCAGAAGTGGCCATCGCAACTCCTACTTTTCCTGAGATTCGCGCATACCCTTGGGCGGCATGTGCAGCACATTGTTCGTGTCTTGTAAGCACATGGTTAATTTCCCCTTCATATTTATAGAGCTCGTCATAAACGGGCATAATTGCACCTCCAGGGTAGCCGTATAAAACTTCTACACCTTCGGCTAATAAACATCTTACAATGGCTTCGCTCCCTGAAATACGTTCTTTGGGCTGCTCTAAGTATTGCTTTTGTTTGGCGGTTAATGTTTCCATAATAATAAATTAAAATTCATCAGTAACACATCCTTCAGATGCTGATGAAACGGTTCTTGCATATTTATAAAGCACACCTCTTGTTACTTTCAAGGCTGGTGCTACCCATTTCGATTTTCGAGCTTGAAGTTCTTCGTCAGACACTTCGAGTATAATGGAGTTGGTTTCGGCGTCAATCGTAATGATATCGCCATCTTTTACCAGGGCAATCGCCCCCCCTTCTTGTGCTTCTGGAGTAATATGACCAACCACAAATCCGTGTGTCCCTCCTGAAAAACGTCCGTCGGTAATTAACGCCACATCTTTCCCTAATCCTGCGCCCATAATAGCTGCGGTAGGTTTTAACATTTCTGGCATTCCTGGACCTCCTTTTGGGCCTTCGTAACGAATCACCACAACATCGCCTTTACTGACTTTACCGTCGCGAATCCCATCATTAGCATCGTATTCACCTTCAAAAACTTTAGCGGTTCCTCTGTACTTTAAACCTTCTTTTCCTGTGATTTTAGCAACACTTCCCTCCGTCGCTAAATTACCATAGAGCATTCTTAAATGCCCAGAAGATTTTATGGGTGCTTCAAGAGGTCTGATAACGTCTTGACCTTCTTTAAGGTCTGCAACCTCCGCCAGGTTTTCTGCAATTGTTTTCCCTGTGACGGTTAAACAATCTCCATGAAGTAACCCTTTGTTTAATAAGTATTTCATAACCGCAGGAATTCCACCAACATGGTGCAAATCTTCCATTAAGTATTTTCCGCTTGGTTTTAAGTCGGCTAAAAACGGTGTATTGTCGCTTATTCTTTGAAAATCTTCAAGAGTGAATTTTATTTGAGCTGCTCTAGCAATCGCTAAAAAGTGTAGAACTGCGTTGGTTGAACCCCCAAGAATTGTCACAAGTCGAATTGCGTTTTCAAGTGATTTCTTGGTGATAACATCTGATGGTTTTATATCTTTTTCTAACAATATGCGCATGGCTTCCCCTGCGTTAATTGCGTCTGATTGTTTTTCTTTGCCTGTTGCTGGGTTTGAGGAATTAAAAGGAAGTGTCATACCAAGTGCTTCAATGGCTGATGCCATGGTATTGGCTGTATACATTCCGCCACAAGCACCGGCCCCAGGGCATGCTTTTTCTACAATTTGTTCAAACTCAGACTCAGACATCGTGCCTGCAACCTTACTTCCCCACGCTTCAAACGCAGAAACAATATCTAATTTTTGTCCATTATGACATCCGGAATCAATTGTACCTCCATACACCAAAATTGCTGGCTTGTCGACACGAATCATGGCCATTAAGGCTCCGGGCATGTTTTTGTCACAGCCAACAACGGTAATCAAACCATCATAACTCATTGCTTGAACAACCGTTTCCATGGAATCGGCAATGACATCTCGAGACGGTAATGAAAATCGCATCCCTGGAGTTCCCATAGAAATTCCATCACTAACCCCTATTGTGTTAAAAATCAATCCAATAACATCTTTGTTTAGCGTACCTTTTTTGACCAGTTTTGCTAAATCATTAAGGTGCATATTACAAGGGTTACCCTCGTATCCTGTACTTGCAATTCCTACCAACGGTTTTTTAAAATCCTCTTTGGTCAGTCCAATAGCATGGAGCATGGCTTGAGCAGCGGGTTGTGTTGGGTCTTGAGTAACTGCTTTGCTGTATTTATTTAGTTCTTTCATTATCAATTTTATGCCTTAGAAGTATCGAAATTATATTTTTACACATTTAGTGGGATGAACATCTATTTAAATGGTCTAAATTCAATTGTTTAAAGTTTAATGTAAACTTATAAAAATCAACCACTTAACACTTATATAGTATGACGTTCAGTGCACAAAAATAATATTAAATTCTCGGTAAATCATTATCATCTTTTAATGGTAATGCAGAAGTGCCCATTAAATAGGTGTCTACATGATGTGCCGCCTGTCTTCCTTCAGAAATAGCCCACACAATTAATGATTGTCCTCGACGCATGTCACCTGCTGCAAATATGCCTGGAACGTTTGTCACGTAATCTTTGGTCGTTGCTTTGATGTTGGTTCTAAAATCCATTTCTAAACCAAACTGATCTGCCAATGTTTTTTCTGCACCGGTAAATCCGAGTGCCAACAAAACTAAATCACAGTCCCATAATTTTTCTGAGTTTGGAACTTCGTTTAATTGTGGGCGTTCGCCTTTTTTAAAGACCCATTCAACCTCCACTGTTTTTAATGCTTTTAACTTACCCTTCCCATCGCCAATAAATTCTTTTGTAGAAACACTAAAAAATCGTTCGACACCTTCTTGGTGAGATGAGGTCGTTTTGAGCTTCATCGGCCAATATGGCCACGGTTGATTTGCAGGTCTTCCTTCAGATGGTTTCGAAAGAATTTCAAAATTTGTGACGGAGGTTGCTCCATGACGATTTGAAGTTCCAATACAATCTGATCCTGTGTCACCACCACCAATTACAATCACATTTTTACCTTTGGCTGATAAGATCTCTTTAAAGTCTACAAGCCCATCTACATACTGATTGTTTCCTTTTAAAAAATCCATTGCTTGATGCACACCTACTAGATCAGCACCAGGAATTGGGATGTTTCGTTTAACGGTTGCACCTCCACAAAGCACTACCGCATCAAAATCGGCCTTTAACTGATTGGCGTCTAAATTTTTACCAACGTGCGCATTTGTTTTAAACACAATGCCTTCTTCTACTAATACGTTTACACGACGGTCAATAACGTTTTTTTCCATTTTAAAATCTGGAATTCCATAACGTAACAACCCTCCTACCTTAGAGTCTCGTTCAAAAACGGTTACGGTATGTCCGGCTCTATTTAATTGTTGGGCGGCCGCTAGTCCCGCAGGGCCAGAGCCTATAACTGCAACTGTTTTATCGGTTCTTACTTTGGGAGGCTTTGCAGTGATCCAACCTTCTGTAAAGGCCGTTTCTACAATGTTTTTTTCAATGTTTTCAATGCTTACAGGATCTTCATTAATTCCTAAAACACAGGCTTCTTCACAGGGCGCAGGACACAATCTCCCTGTAAATTCTGGAAAATTATTCGTCGAATGTAAAATCTCAGCTGCTTCTTTCCATTTACCTTTGTAAACTTTATCGTTAAAGTCTGGAATTAAATTCCCGAGTGGGCAACCGCTATGGCAAAACGGTATTCCGCAATCCATACAACGCGCACCTTGGTCTTTCAACTTCGATTCTTCAAGTGGAATTGTAAATTCCTTGTAGTTTTTTATTCTCTTTTTTGGTGTCTGATATGTTTCATCCTGACGCTCAAATTCTAAAAATCCTGTTATCTTTCCCATCCTTAAACTGTTTCTAGTTGTTCTTTTTCTAATCTTAATAAAGCCTGTCTGTACTCTTCTGGCAGTACTTTTTTGAATTTAGGAAGCATCGCCTCCCAGTTTTCTAAAATTCGTTTTGCTAAAGGACTTGACGTCGCTACAAAATGATTTTCGATTAATGTTCTTAATTGATTCACATCTTCTTGAAGTTCGATAGGATCGATATTTAAATCTTCCCCGTTACAGTTTTTAGTAAATGTATTGTCCGCATCTAAGACATAGGCAACTCCGCCACTCATTCCAGCTCCAAAGTTTCTTCCTACACTTCCAAGAATCACAGCAACACCGCCGGTCATGTATTCACAACCGTGGTCGCCAATCCCTTCTACAACTGCATGTGCTCCCGAATTACGAACACAAAAACGTTCGCCGGCTTTTCCATTAATATAGACCTCACCGGCAGTAGCACCATATAAAGTAACATTCCCTGTAATGATATTATCTTCTGGAATAATTGTACTTGTTTCAGGGACTTTGATAATTAGTTTCGCCCCAGACAATCCTTTTCCTAAATAATCATTCGTATTTCCATGAACGGTCATGGTCACCCCTTTCGTAGTGAACGCGCCAAAACTTTGTCCAGCAGATCCGTTAAAGTCAATGTTTATGGTGTCTTGTGGCAAACCATCTGCACCGTAAATTTTAGAAATTTCATTACTTAAAATCGCTCCAACCGCTCTATCAATATTGGTGATTGGCATTTTCAAGTCTGTTCGTTGTCTTCTAAAAATACCTTGATGTGCTTGTTTGATTATTTTAAAATCTAAATGGACATCGAGGTTGTGATCTTGTTGTTCTGTGTTGAATAACTTAACATCTTCTGCAACTTCTACTTTGTGTAGAATTGGCGTTAAATCTATTCCAGAAGCTTTGTAATGTTCAATCGCTTTATTACGGTTTAATTTTTGAACCTGACCCACCATTTCATTAACGGTTTTAAAGCCAAGTTGCGCCATGATTTCACGCAATTCTTGTGCGACGAAATACATATAATTCACTACATGTTCTGGTTTCCCTTTGAATTTTTTACGCAATTCTGGGTTTTGAGTTGCAATACCAACAGGGCATGTATTCAAATGGCATACACGCATCATAATACATCCTGAAGCGACTAAAGGTGCGGTTGCAAAACCAAATTCTTCAGCGCCTAATAGACATGCTATCGCAACGTCACGTCCTGTTTTTAACTGACCATCACATTCCAAAACAATTCGATTTCTCAAATTATTCATCACTAGTGTTTGTTGTGCTTCGGCAATTCCTAATTCCCAAGGAAGTCCAGCATGTTTTAGAGAGGTGAGTGGGGAGGCTCCTGTTCCACCATCAAAACCAGAAACTAATATTACATCTGCTTTTGCTTTGGCTACACCTGCAGCGACGGTTCCTACTCCAATTTCTGAAACCAACTTCACATTAACTCGTGCGGCTCTATTGGCTGATTTTACATCGTATATGAGTTGCGATAAATCTTCAATTGAATAAATATCGTGGTGTGGAGGGGGGGATATCAATCCAACATAAGGTGTTGAATTTCTTGTTTTCGCAATTTCGGGGTTCACTTTTGGCCCTGGTAATTGCCCTCCTTCTCCTGGTTTTGCTCCTTGTGCTATTTTAATTTGAATTTCACTAGCGCTTGTAAGGTAGTTTGAGGTGACTCCAAAACGCCCTGAAGCGACTTGTTTGATAGACGAATTTTTCCAATCGCCTTGTGCGCTTTTGTAAAATCGTTCTTCGTCTTCTCCACCTTCTCCAGAATTACTTTTTCCACCAATTCTATTCATTGCTACGGCTAAATTTTCATGCGCTTCTTTACTAATAGACCCATAAGACATGGCCCCTGTTTTGAAACGTTTTACGATTTCAGTCCAAGGCTCCACCTCATCAATAGAAATCGGGTCAAATTGATCAAATTCAAATAACCCTCTTATGGTCATTAATCGCTTCGATTGATCATCTACAAGCTGCGAATATTCTTTAAAAGTAGAGGCTTTGTTGGTGCGAACAGATTCTTGAAGCTTGGCTACCGTCAATGGATTAAACATGTGTTTTTCTTGTCCACGACGCCATCTATACTCGCCCCCAATTTCAATATCGGATTCAATGTTTGGATTGAATGCTTTTTTGTGACGTTTGACAATTTCTTTTTCAATTTCCATTAGCCCAATGCCCTGGATTCGGGTTGGGGTGTTTGGAAAGTATTTTTCAACGGTATTTGTATTGATCCCTACACACTCAA
>Ga0209197_1000188_pt1 | contig 45657 bp, 40 predicted proteins | sample COGITO_mtgs_1105_4_FD_184802 | JGI IMG/M metagenome (GOLD analysis project Ga0209197, IMG submission 184802) | Pelagic marine microbial communities from North Sea - COGITO_mtgs_110512 (SPAdes) (version 2) | ecosystem: Environmental > Aquatic > Marine > Epipelagic ... | reverse complement strand
GTTCGAATCCTGCCACCCCGACACAGTTGTACGTAGCAACTATAAAACTACGGGCTCTTAGCTCAGCTGGATAGAGCACCTCCCTTCTAAGGAGGCGGTCGAAGGTTCGAATCCTTCAGGGCTCACTTTAAGCTTCACAGAAATGTGAGGCTTTTTTGTTGCTTAAAACTTACTGTTAATAAGGGTTTTAAACAATCCATACTGCTCTTGAAATTACTTACAGGACAGGTAAAGTTAAAGCAAAATTTTTATTCATTTAGCACTTTTTACAAATATTTGGCAGACATTTGGCAGATATTTATTTGTGATGTGAATTCATATTATTGTTTCTTTAAATTAATGGATATTCTCGAAAATTTATTCATTATATTTGTAATATGTGAATATTATTTTGGATTATAAGTCTTAATATAAGTATAATCGATTTTATTATTATTTAATTTATTGATTTTTGGCTTTTAATTATTTCAAGAATTTATATCAAAATTATAGTATCACAGGAGAGTTAAAATAATAAGTTTATGAAGAAAGGTTTTTTGTTATTATTACTTATTCTTTTTTCTAATGCTGTAATCAGTCAAGACAACTTTATTTCTACTTGGGCTGTTTCTTCTGGCTCTTTTGAACTTCCACTAAAAGACTATACCAACATTACTATTGACTGGGGAGATGGAAGTACACCTACAACCCATACTAGTGGTGCCATGCAAAGCCATACCTACGACTCTACTGGGACTTACACAATTAGCGTTACTGTAAATGATACAGATAAAGATATAGGGAAAATATACGTTAAAAATCATGTTTCTAGGACTCTATTAAGAACTATAGAACAATGGGGAGAAGGGAAATGGGAATCTTTTTACCAATCTTATTTTGATGCTGCTAATCTAACCATTCCTGCAACTGACGAGCCAGATCTTTCTTTAGTAACTCAAATGAATTATGCTTTTAGAAACTGTACAAGTTTAATGGGCTTAACTTTTAATGATTGGGATGTTTCTAATGTAACATCTTTAATGGGGACGTTTTATAATGCTGAAAGTTTTAATGGAGATATATCTTTATGGGATACAACTAATGTTACTGACTTGGGCTTTATGTTTGGTGGTGCTTCTTCTTTTAATAGAGATATTAATACAAGTGGTTCTAGTTGGGTTACTTCTGCTGTTACTAGAACAAGTGGTATGTTTTTGGGGGCTACTCTCTTTAATCAAGATCTTAGTAATTGGGATACTTCTAATGTGACAGAAATGGATAATATGTTTAAACAGGCTACTTCTTTTAATGGAGATCTTAATGGTTGGGATGTAAGTAATGTATCTGATATGCATTATATGTTTGGTTATGCTACTTCTTTTAATCAAGATCTTAATAATTGGACACTTAGAACAGCAGGGGTGGATCTTTCATATATGTTTATTTCGTCTAATTCTGGAAGTTCTTTTAATGGAAATATATCAACTTGGATTACTTCTGCAGTTACTAATATGAGCTTTATGTTTAATAATGCTACTTCTTTTAATGGAAATATATCAACTTGGGACACAAGTAATGTGACTACTATGAGAAGTATGTTTAATGGTGCTTCTTCTTTTGATGGAGATATATCTTTATGGGACACATCTAGCGTAACCACTATGATGCAGATGTTTGCGAATAATTCTGCTTTTGTTCAAGATATATCTTTATGGGATACATCTGCAGTTACTTCGATGCACGGTATGTTTTGGCTTAATGATATTTTTAATATAGATATATCTTCATGGGATGTGAGTTCGGTGACTAATATGACTTATATGTTTAGTGGAGCTACTGCTTTTAATCAAGATATATCCTCTTGGAATACCGCTGCAGTTAATAATATGAGCTTTATGTTTAATAATGCTACTTCTTTTAATGGAAATATATCAACTTGGGACACAAGTAATGTGACCAATATGATTTATATGTTTAATGAAGCTACTGCTTTTAATCAAGATATATCCTCTTGGAATACCGCTGCAGTTACTTCCATGAATGCGATGTTTTATAATGCTTCTGCTTTTAATCAATCGCTTACCCGCAGTGGGAATTCTTGGAATTTAAAAAATGTTACAGACATGACTGCTATGTTTAGTGGAGCTACTAGTTTTTCCACAAATAACTACGACATTTTCCTTTACAGCCAAGCCAATAACAGTGCTATTTATTCAAATATTACGATTACTGTTTCTAGTAGATACATTGATGCTCCCTCAAGAACTTATCTCACTGAAACAAAAAACTGGAATATTACGGATCTTGGTCAAGTGCCCACTATTGGAATAGCGAGTAATATTAGTGGAGTAACGGGTGGGTTTACCACAAATACTGCTGCGATAACTTTTACCTTTACTACTGGATTATCAACTTCTAATTTTGAGGAAAGCGATATTACTGTGAGTAATGGCACTTTAAGTTCCTTTGTTGGAAGTGGAACAACTTACACAGTTATCTTTACTCCAACTGAACAGGGAGTTTGTACTATAGATGTTGCCGCAGGTACTTTTACAGACAGTTCTAATAACAACAATAATATTGCTGCTAGTCAATTTAACTGGACGTTTGATAGCTTAGCTCCAACGGTAAATAATGTAACTTCTGCCAAGACAGACGGTTCTTACACAATAGATGAGGTCATACCAATTACGGTTACTTTTAGTGAAGTAGTCAACGTAACACAAACTCCAACATTAACTTTAGAGACCGGAAGCAGTGATGTGGTGGTCAACTATAGTTCTGGAACAGGGAGTAATATCTTAATTTTTAATTATACAGTAGCAGCTGGTCACAACTCTAGTGATTTAGAATATGTAGATACGAGCTCACTTGCATTAAACTCAGGCACTATTATAGATGCAGCTACAAATAATGCTACTTTAACTTTAGTGAGTCCTGGAACTACAAATTCACTTGGCGCAAACAAAGCACTGGTTATAGATACAACTGCTCCAGAAATCACTTTGGTAGGAAACGACATTGAGACGATTGAAGTTGGAGCAACGTATGCTGAGCAAGGCGCTACAGCGACAGACAACTACGACACTACACTCACGGTTGTTGTTGGAGGAGATACGGTAGATACAGCTATTGGAGGTACTTACTCCGTAACTTATAATGTTAGCGATGTCTCTGGCAATGCAGCCACTGAGTTAACACGGGCGGTAACTGTCACAGAAGTTTTAGGGTTAGGTTCTACAGAAATTAATAGTGTGAGTATATATCCAAACCCAACAGCTTCTGAGTGGACTATTGAGTCTTCAAGGGTAATTAATACTCTCACACTTTTTAATTTATTAGGTCAAAAAGTATTAGATCAAACAGTCAATGACACGAAAGTAAATATTGACGCCAGCAAATTGAAAGCAGGCATTTATATGCTAAAAATCAATAAAACTATACTAAAAAGAGTGATTAAAAGATAGGGATAAAAACCTTGCTGAATTATTCTTGTGACGTCCTAGGGTAATCGCAATTAATTAGGTATTATTTTTTACAATTTTCAGACTTAAATAGCTTTTTTAAACTACTTAAACAGTTCGAATTTTTATAAGTTTGGATCACTTAAAGCTTCACAGAAATGTGAGGCTTTTTTGTTGCTTAAAACTTAGGTTATATAGAGGTTTACAACAATCCATACTGTTCTTAAAATTACTTACAAGACAGGTAAAGTTAAAGCAAAATTTTTATTCATTTAGTAGTTTTTATAAATATTTGGCAGACATTTTAATTTAGTAGTTTGATTATTCCCCCTAAACCATAGGCATATCTACTTCTTTCAATTCAGGGACTTCTAAACCTCCTAAATAGGTTAGATGTTTATTTGTAGCGTATTATTCTTTATTAATGCATAATTAGTTGTAAGTTGCAATCACGAAAATCCACTTAATTATGAAAAATTTTTCTTTATTATTATTATTATTATCAATTTTATTTCAAAGTTGCTTTAGTTACAAAACAGTAGATTACAATAACATTGCAATCGAAAAAAAACAAAAGTTTGAAGTTAAGGGGGTTGAAGGAAAATATATAAAAGGGCGATTAGTTTCTAAAAATGAAAAAACAATGACTTTAGAAAATAAAGAGGGATTGCAGACAATCCTTGTAAAAGAAATTTACGACGTTAAAGTTAGAAAATTTTCATTTTTAAAATCTGCGGGTGTAATTGTAGGGGGTTGGTTTACAATAGGTATTGTACTCATTGCTTCTCTCAGTTTATTTATAATGTAACGTTACGGAAATCTTTATCTTCTAATTCAGCTATTTCTGCACTAATTAAGTAGTTTAAGTATTTATTTGTGGAATCCTTTAATACTGATTTAATTTTATTATTAAGTAAGTTGCTTTTTGCAATTATTTAATTTATTTTTGGTTTTATTAATCATAAAACAAATTATAATGAAAAAACTATTTTTTAGTGTAGCATTTTTAGCTACTATTTCCTTATCAGCTCAAACAATGGCATTTACAGCTATTGAAATTAAAGCTAAAAAGTTTACTCAAACAGATATTGAAGAGGCATTTGATAAAGTTTTTGAGGGCGTTAAAATGAATCAAGCAGGAGTTACATTAGAACGCATTTGGATGGGCGGAACAAAAGGAATGACTCACAGGCTTGTTTGGATGAGTACACTTGGTGTAGATATGATGGATGAAGGGGCAATTACTCCAGACAAGAATGATGCTTTTTGGTCAAAAATGAATAATTACATAGAAGAATGGGGGCCGGGAACTTCAGGAAGGATTTTAAGCTGGCAGGAAGGAGATACAAAAAAAACTCCATCTGTTCATATTTGGGATCTAAAAGTTAAGGACCAAAATCAGTTCAAAGAAGGCCACGACAATATTGTAAAGTCATTTAAAGATGAATTTACTGGCAGAGTTGTCGGTTTTGGGACTTATGACATCGCAAGACCTAATGGAGCAACACATTGGGTAGTTGTGTCAGGGAAAGATAGAAATGACCATCTTATGCTCTACGATAAACTTCAAAAGTCAAGTAAATTCATCAAGCTAATTCAAGAAAGAGGAGCTGTTGAAGATGTAAGAGATTATGAGTTAGAAATCTTAAGGAGAAAACAATAATTTAAAATATTAATATTTCTAGGGTCATTCTTATCAAACAGGTAGGTTTGGCCTTTTTTTAAACTATAGGCATAACATATTCTTTCAATTCAGGGAGTTCTAATCCTCGTAAGTAGGTTAAACTTACATTTTTTATATTTAGAATGTAAACCAATAAATTATGAAAAAACTACTCTTACTCTCCGCTTTATTAATCTTCGCTTGTTCAATTATTGATAATAACGATTCAACACTTAAGATAACTAATGATACAAATGAAGATTTTATATTTACTCAAATAAGTTTTGGTAGTTATGCGTTTTCTAACCTTAACCTTCAGTATGGTGAATCGCAGGAGTTTAATCTTAATGGTGGTTTATATGGTATAGCAGACTCAAGCTTAATGCCTGTTCACATAACATATGTTTGCAGCTCTCAAGAATGGGTATTGCCATTAAATATAGTAGATTTTGACAAGGGATCACAAACCACCATTACATTAACCTATGATACGGATTGTGGAGATTCTGAGTATTGCACAGATGTTTGCCTCTCTTATTGCTGCGATTCCTAAACCATAGGCAACTCTTCTTCTTTCAGTTCTGCTATTTCTAAACCTTCTAAGTAAGTCAGAGACACGTTTATTGATGAATGCCCCATTGCTTTTTGTAACTTGGTTATAGAGCCAGTTCTTTTAAAGATTTATATAGCTCCAGAGTGCCTAAATGAGTAAAGCGTTTGGTCCTTATTCAAGTATATTTGATTGTCTCTTAAAACGACTCCAAAGGGTCTTAAAATAGTCTTGGTTTAAAGGTTGAGGTTTGTTTGAAAAGATATTTTGATGCCGTTATTCCTTTATTTTATTTATAGAATCATACATTTACAATATGAAGAAAAAGTTAAAAATAAGAATTTTATACTCAATATTAATTGTACTTATTTTATTTGTTGCCAATATTTTTATGAGTACCGGTTTTTTTAGAACGATAGAAAATAAATTTGAAGGAAAAATAGTAAAAGAAATACACTTACCGGGTGCAGAAGACATTACTATTAGTCAGATAGATAGTTTTGCTATTATATCATCCACGGCAAGAAAAAGAATTCCAAATACCGAACAAGAAAGTGGCGGATTGTATTTTTTAGATTTGAAAAATAAAGATTACGACCCCGTTCTCCTTACAGAAAATTTTAAAAAACCATTTGCCCCCCACGGAATATCAATTTTCAAAAAAGACAGTATTTATATAGTTGCTGCAATAAATCACACTACAGAGGGAGAGTTTATAGAAATATTTAAATTAATAGGGACTGAATTAATACACCAAAAAACAATAAAAAATGAACTTATATTTAGTCCAAATGATATTGTTTTGATAGATGAAAATCGATTTTACTTCACCAATGACCATAAGTATAAAAATGGCTTACAGCGCCTAGCAGAAGATTATTTAGGACTATCAATTTCTAACGTTATATATTTTGATGGAGAGAATTATAGTGAAGTAGCTAACGGAATTGCCTATGCAAACGGAATTAATATTGACTCAAAAAGAGGATTAGTCTTTGTGGCTTCAGTAAGAGGATTCTTAGTGAAAGTATATCAAAAAAATAAAGATCATTCATTAACCTTTATTGAAAACATTAATTGTAAGACTGGAGTAGACAATATTGAATTTGATACAGAAAATAACCTTTGGATTGGTGCGCATCCAAATTTATTACACTTTACCGCTTATGCAAAAGGTGATAAAGGAATGTCACCGTCGGAAATTATAAAAATCAATTATATAGAAAAGGGTAATTATACGGTAGAGCAAATTTATGCAGAAGAAGGCAATACTATGTCAGCGTCTACTGTAGCAGCCCCCTTTGGAAATCTTATTTTAACAGGAAATGTAATGGATAAACATTTCTTAATTCTTGAAAGCGAAAACATACTAACTGAGAAAAATTCAATTAAAGAATAGCAAATCAACCAAACCTAAACCATTTGCATATCTTCCTCCTTTAATTCAGGGACTTCTAAACCTCTTAAATAGGCTAAACTTGTATTTCTTATATTTGTATTACTATGAAACAAAAGGAAGGGTTTTACATTGGATTAGGGTTAATGGTTGGAGTTTTAACTGGAGTTTCTATTGAAAATAGTAAACAATCAAAAAAAACTAACTAAACCATAGGCATATCTTCTTCCTTTAATTCAGGGAGCTCTAAACCTCTTTAATAAATAATTATAAATTAAATTTAATATATGCATAACATCGGTGCAAATGGAGCTAGAGGTATACCAAATATGAAAAAGCTACTATTAATTTTATTACTTACGCCGCTCCTTTTTTTTGGGGGTATAAGATTTTTTTTAAATTTAAATGATATCCCTATTTATGATTATAGACTAATTTATGATTTTATATTTAGTAATAATGATGTAAAGCAGCTTAATAATTTATCTGAATTATTAGGGTACAATAAAAATGATAAGCTTTTGATAATTCATGCGGATGATTTGGGCTTATCTAACTCTGTAAATCAGGCTTCTTTCGACGCGTTAAACAATAAATATGTTAACTCAGCAAGCGTAATGATACCTGCACCAAATACAATCGAGGTAGCTGACTACTTTAATGAAAACCCTGAGATAGATTTAGGTATTCACCTGACTTTTACATCTGAATGGAAAGATTATAAATGGCATGGCATTAGTCAAAAAGACTCTATTTCATCTTTGATAAATGGCAATGGTAATTTTTATGAAAAGAAAAAAGATGTTATTAAAAACTCTAACCCAGAGCACATAAGGAAAGAATTACAAGCGCAAATAGATTATGCAATATCTATTGGAATACAACCAACACATCTTGACAATCATGAGGGTGTATTATTTTTTTCGCCAGAATTTTTCAAAATTTATCTTGAGGTTTCTGAAAAAAATAGACTTCCTGTTTTTGTTCCAAAACTTTTAGCAGCGCATTTTAATGATGATTTTCCACAACCTAAAAATTTAGTTGTTGTAAAAATGTATATGGCTGATAAAAATATATCTTTTGAAAATTGGGTGGGGTATTATGATTCAATACTTAATAATTTAGAACCAGGATTAAATGAAATGATTGTTCATCTTGGCATCGATAACAATGAAATGAAAAAAATAACTTCAAATAGAATTGCTTTTGGTTCAAAGTGGAGAAATTTAGATTACAACATAGTCTCAAGCCCTGAATTTAAGGTATCACTAATTAAAAATAACATTAAATTAGTAACATGGCGAGAAATTAAAGACATATTATATCCTTAAATAATTTTTTATGGATAGGATTAAAAATTTAGAAAGAAAGAAAAAGAATTAAATCATAGTTTATGAAAAAACATCAGATTCTGCCAACGATTGTTAGATAACGCGCATCATATTAAACATAGAATCTCTCTTTCAGAAATGTGAGGGTTTCTTTTTTAATAGAATACTACTAATATGACATTATACGAGTTTAATCTTTTAGTCATAAATAATCAAATGGAAACCGTTAATCAGCAAGGTGTTTATTTAGATAATCATATTACTAATTATGGAACTTATCGGTTTTTTATTGGCTTAATCTGTCTTCTGGAACTACCACCTTCCCATATTCCAGCTGGTATTCCATCTGGCTTATCGTCTCTGTTGTTTGCTTTTTGCTTTAACTGACCGTTTTTGTAATAAAAATCAGATAAACCATCTTCTTTTCCATCTTTGTAGTAGATTTTCGACTTTAACTGACCGTCATCATAATACCATTTCCATAGGCCATCTTGCTTGTTATCTTTGAAGTTTCCTTTTGACTTTAGCTGACCATTCTTATAATAAGATTTTGAAACACCATTATAAATCCAATTACCTAAAGTATCAGTTTTCGTGTATGTTTTGTTCTTTAGCTGACCATTCCAATAGTTAGTTTGAATTAAGCCAAATTTTGGATTTTCAGAGATTTTAAAATTTGTAACGGAACAATTTAAAAATAAGATTAAACAAACTAAAATTGTGATACTTCTTACTAATGTTTTCATAATAAGTTTTTTCATATATATAAATTAAACACTATTTGCAACTAATAAATTTATTAGCAAAGGAAGATTAACTGTATTTATTTGTACTTCTAAAGTAGATACTATTAAATTTAAAACCGCACACGTTAATAGAAACTAATCTTTATAAGCATCAATTAGATGCCAATAGATTTTAAGATAGAGATTACAGATTAAAAGAGAAAACCTCCTTAAAGGAAGGTTCTTTCTTATAAAATGTTAAATAAAGACAACAACTATAATAATTTTACTCTTTAGAAGCTTTACCATTGGCTTGATACCAGTAGACGATTTTTCCTTCGTATATTTGATACCATTCCATAGTTATCGATTTGTCATTCCCAATAAACTGAGCATTTACCCATTCACCTCTCTGATTCTTAATAGATGGATCTTTACCCCCTATAACTTTCAGGCTAACCGCAGAAATAGTATCCCAACCCCATCCTGAACCGGAACTTGAAATAGCTTTTTCATATTCTTTTTGCATTTGTTTAACAAATCCATCAGGTCCAATTACAGTAGTACCATCTGCAAATTTCATTTTTGCATCTGCTATAATGTAGGACTTTATAGTTTCATAATCACGCTCTTCCCAAGCCTTGTCAAATCTCATAAATATATCTACAGTCTGCTGAGAACCTAGTGCAATAGTTTGTCCTTCTCCTGGGCCAAACCCATTACTTTGTTGAGAATATCCTGAAATAGTAAATACCGATAACATTAAAAATGTAAATAAATTTTTCATAGTAATATGATTTAAAGTTAATACTCATTAGCTACAAATATATTGATTGCTAACTGCAATTAAAAACTTTATAGTGAAAAACATTAAAAATCAATCAGATTAATTTAATAGGAGTCCTAATTCAGATGTTTTTAAACCCTCTTAAATATGTTAAATTTACATTTCTTATATTTGAGTGAACTAAATTATTATGAAAAAAATATTTATTCTTTCAGTTATCTTTTTTGGATACAGCTGCTCGCCAACTCTTTTCATCTCGCCAAAAACTATCAACTTGCCTTTGTATGCTAAAAGTAATAATGCTAAGGAATTAATACTTTCAAAGTATGGCAACCCTTCAAAGATTGAAAATCAAGTAAAACAAGAAATATGGATTTATAATTATAGTAGTTCAAAAAAAAGTAATAGAACTGTCATTTTTGATAATAACGACAAAATCATTAAGAACAAGAAACATTACAAGAGGTTTCATATGATAACAGGATTAAATAGATATTCATATATTGTTCTGGGCGTTTTAGTTGCTGTGGCTTTAATTCTTCCACCTTTTCCTGCGCTGCTTTAAAAAGCTATTTATTTATACATTCGTATTAAACCATAGGCATATCTTCTTCTAATTCAGGAATTCTTATATTTAGTTTATGAAAAAAATCTGGTTAATATTAAAAGTGGTTTTAGTAATATTTTTAATTTTTGGTGGTGTACAGCATTTTATAAGCCCTAATAATTATATTCCTTTTGTGCCTTCGTTTTTGCCATTTACTTTGGCTATTATATATTTATCTGGTTTGTTTGAAATTTTATTTGGTCTTGCATTGTTTTTTAAAAAACTGGAAACTATAGGTGCTTGGGGAATTTTAATTTTAATGCTTTTGTTTTTACCAATTCATATTTGGGATGTATTCTCTAATACACCTGCCATAGGAAGTCATAATGCTGCTTTAATAAGATTGCCAATCCAATTTGTACTCATATTTATTGCTTGGAAGGTTAAAAATAATGTTTCACAATATAAATTTACTAAACCATAGGCATATCTTCTTCCTTTAATTCAGGGACTTCTATAGCTCGTAAATAGGTTAAACTTAAATTTATAGCGTATTATTCTTTATTAATAAATAATTAATTGAAAATTACAATTAAATAATTATACTTAATTGTGAAAAAACTTTCTTTATTATTATTATTATTATCAATTTTATTTCAAAGTTGTTATAGTTACAAAACAGTAGATTACAATAACATTGCAATAGAAAAAAAACAAAAGTTTGAAGTTAAGGGGGGTGAAGGAAAATATATTAAAGGGTGATTAGTTTCAAAAAATGAGCAAAACAATGACTTTAGAAACGAAAGTGGGACTGCAAACAATCCCTATAGAAGAAATTTACGATGTTAAAGTTAGAAATTTTTCATTTTTAAAATCTGCTGGTGTTATTGTAGGGGTTGGTTTACAATAGTTATTTTAGCCCTAGGTTCTAGCAGTTTAGTTATAATGTAACGTTAGGCATATCTTCTTCTTTTAAAATTATTGTAAATTAGTATTAATCTTAAAACTTATAATTATGAAAAAATTACTATTTATTTTACTATTTGTAGGAATGTATTCAACTGCATTTTCACAGGATACTGCGCTAACACTCGAAGAGAAGCAAGAACTTTTGGCAGCGAGTCCTTTTAATTCTGTGTATCCTGCTTCTATTCTAAAAAGTTCTGACACTTATTTTAAAGCTCAAATGGGTTTATATAAAGAAGGCGTAATAGCTGAAAAAGAAGCACATTTAGTTGCACTTGCTACTTCTGCAGCTATTAAATGTGAATACTGTATACCTTATCATATTGCAGAATTAAAGAGATTGGGTGCATCAGAAGATGAAATAAAAACTGCAGTGCTTATTGCTGCTGATATTATGAAAATGAGTACACTATTCTACGGGAATGAATTTGATTTAGAGGCATTCAAAAAAATGCTTAGAGGAGAATAACTAAACCATAGGCATATCACTTTACTCTAATTCAGCAACTTCTAGACCTAATGACAGTAAAGGTTTATAAATTATTAAAATGGTTAATCTCTATTAATTATATATACATACACTGTTACAATTATTGTGTAAGTATTTGAGGTAGAGTGAATATAGTTGAGGTATAGGAGTAAGAATGAATAATTTCAAATGAAAATCCAATAGTTTGAAACTCTTTTCACTTTCAGTCTAGAATCTAATTTTTGAAAATATAAAATAAGTCCAATTAAAAATTAATACAAATTAACTATTAGTTAATTCCAATAAAGCATCTGTAAGTTTACTTATATGCACCTGTTGTGCTTTTGCAAGTTCAAGTAAACTATCATATTTCTTTGTTAATCTCTGCAATTCTTCTGATGTTGTTAAAGGAGTATCTTCTCTTAACAAAGCATTTAAGTTTCTTCCAAGTGGGGTTTTTCTTGTAACTTTAGCCATATCTGTTTATTATTTATCTAATTTTTTCTATTTTACTTCAATCAAATTTCTTTGAATGAAACCAAACTTTTTCTGTCATAATATGTTTTTCCAAATATAATCAAATTATCTTTTCACTTCAAGTCGATTAATGAATTTTAAAAAAATATAAGATAGTCTGATGGTTTCAAGTTATCCGAAAAACATGATTAATTACCCAACCAACAAATAAATAAATAGCACCAATAGATAATAAGCAACCATAAATAATTAAATGGATACCGTTAATAACAAGTTGTTTAATTAAATAATCATATTACTAAAGATGAAAAGTTTAATCTTTATGCAGTCCCGTCTTTTTAACTTTTGTAGATAGTATACTATACACTCTGAATATTGACTGGAGTAGAGGAGTTATAGATGATGGCTATTCAGAAATTAGTTTAGAAGAATTTATGAGTTTAGATTGTCTGTAACCGCCCGCAGGCATATCATTTTCCGTTAATAGAGCCACTCTTTATTTTTACAAAATAATTACATTCTTTGTGAAAGTAAATTACTACTTTAGTATTTAATATATAAATTAAATTATAATGAATAAACTTATAAGTACGAGTCTTTTATTGACTTTTTTGTTCTTAATTGGTTGTAAAGACACTACAACAAAAGAGGTAGTTACAACTTTAGACGCTAAAACGCTAATGTCTGGGTCTACCGAAAGTTTTATTGGTCTTTGGGGTTTGGGTGATGCACCAGGTGTTTCTGGAGAGTTTACAGATGATGCTGTGCGAGTGATTTCTAATTCTTTAGCGCCAATAGTTGGTGGTGAGGCTATAAAAAATTCATTTGTAGAAACTTTTGCAGAAGGTAGTAATTTTAAAAATAGTCATATTATTGTTGGTACTACAGAAACTCGTTTGTTGTCTGATGAGATATTGATAGGAGCTGGAACCTTTAAAATTTTAGATGCGAACAATGAAACTTTAGAAAGTGGTAAGTGGGGTAATGTGTATCGATATAAAGATGGTAAAGTGAAATTTTTATTAGAATCTGCCCATAGAATTTTTAATGAAACAGACACACTTTCTGCTGACGTGATTTCTCTTGAAGAATCTATTGTTTCTAAAGAGGCTCATTTTGATAAAATACAAGCTTCTGTAGCAGGTTATATTAAATACGCTAATGAAAAAGATGCTGAAGGTTTATCGATGCTTTTTACAGAAAATGCAATTCAAAATGTAAGTTCTAAAGAAGGAATCGTTGTTGGACGTGACAAGATTAAAGCGACAGAAGTATTTGCCGATGGTATGGTATTGGACGCTAATATTCTAGGCTATACATATCTTGGAGATTCATTAGCAGTTGGGTATGGTAATTGGACTCAGTTAGACACAACTACCAAAACAATGGTTAAAGGTCAATGGGGTAATGTTTTTAAAATAGACGGAGATACTGCATATCTTGTTATGGAGTCTGCAGGAATCTCTAAATAAGGAATCCAATCTTTTTTTAATGCCCACCTTTATAAAAGAGGGGCATTTTTTTTATTGTATCCCAAAAGAAAGGGAAGGCCATATGCCATTTAAAATAAGAAATAAATTAAACATTTTGAAAGAATTAATGTCTATATTCTGTTTTCTAAATGGAACTTTATCAAAAATATAACAGAACGCAAAATCGGAATTAGAAGCTGAATTAATAAACATTCGAAATTAAAAGAATAACCACAACATCGTATCTAATTTATTACTTATTTTTTAGACTATAAGCACATTACTTTCTGTTAATTTAATTACTTCTGAGCTCTAAATAGGTTAGGATATATTTATTATCTTTGCAATGTTATGAAAAAATTATTTTACTTGTTTTTTGCTATTACTCTATTAACTTGTGATGCTGATGATGAAGAAATACCCTTGGGCTGCATAGATAAAAGTTTGATTGATCTAGATGGCTTGTGCACCGAAGAGTATGCTCCAGTTTGTGGCTGTGACGGAGTAACTTATAGCAATCCATGTAAGGCGGCTATCGGTGCTGGAATAACTTCTTATTTGGATGGAGTTTGCAACTAATACTCTTTACATAAACTAAAGGTATATCTTCGGCTGTTAATTCAGCAATGTCTTAACTTCTTAAATTAATGAAACTAACATTTATATAAAACACCACATTGATTCCAGTAGCTCGCTTAAGAGAGTCTATTGTATTAAATATTTCTACAATTACTGTGCGCACAATAAAGATGCAATGAAAGCATACCACAAAACAAGAGAAGAAATTTTAAATAAATAAATTTTTAAGTATCTATTTACAACATTAAATGTTGCTTTGATTTTTCTCTCCAACCTGCTTGATTCTTATACTTAACAACGTAAATTTTTAAATCTGCCTGATTTTCATACGTTACAAAATAGATTTTCTTTTTAGCTTGATTTTTGTATTTGGTAAAAAACCATGCGCCATTATTCTTTCCTGCTTGGTTCTCGTATTTGACTTTATAGATGTTTAAGTCTGCCTGGTTTTCATATTTTACTACAAATACCTTTACATCTGCTTGATTTTCATATTGCACAGCAAATACCTTTTGAGCATTTGAGGCAAATGAAACACATAGTAGTATGATGAAAGTTATTTTTTTCATATCCAAATATACAAAACTTAGAGGTAAACCATTTTTGTGCGATATTGAAACCTGCAGTTATTCGTTTACTAGCAGTTTGCTAATAGTTGGAGCTGCTAATTTTAATTTTTCATCTAATGAGTTCTATATATACAATGTTTATTTTATTTAGCTAGATTTGAGTTTCATCTTAAAATATTTAAAGAAATACATAAAGATATTTAAAGATATTGTGATAGAATTTTCTAATATCTTTCAGTTAAAAGAACTAAGGTGTTTCAAAATTAATAGCTTCTGAAGTAGCTGCTAGAGTAGAGAATAGTTTATTAATATAGCAGGTGTTCTTTAATTTTATAATATAAGTTAATTGTTTTTAACAATTAATTTCTATATCTTTATAAACTAATGATAAACCAATTTAAAATGAAAAACCTATTTGTATTAGTTATAGTAACGGCATTATTTAGTTGCCAACAACCAATAACAGAAACAGCCCCAACCATAATTGGGTATGATATTTCAGAAGAGGTGAGGACGCCGCTTACTGTAGGGGATATTTCTACTGTAGCTGTTTGGGAAGCGTATATTAAAGCGCACAATGAAAAAGACATCGCAACTATAGAAGGCTTAAATGCAACAAAAGATTTTAAAGTAAAAGGTCCAAAAGGAGAGGTTTTTAATGGTTCTGAAGAACATACCACCTTTTTAAAAACTTGGTTTGAAAGCGACGTAAATCCGCAATGGACTACAAAGTTTTTAATAGCAAATGCATTTACATCCAAAGAGGGCTTAGTAAAACAATACGTTACTTCTTCGCATGATGTTACTTTAAATATAGACGGGAAAAAGATAAAAGTAAATCAAATACATGATGCCCTAATTGTAAACGGAAAAGTACAAGAGTTTACAGTGCATGAAAGGGTTGCAACAGAATAATTTAAAACTTAAATTATAATTAACTTAAAATCAATTTAAAATGAAAAAACTATTAGCTATTGCTTTGTTTAGTGTTTTTGTATCCTGTACCCCAGGAATGCATCCAGAATACGAACAAAATACGGAAACCGTAAAAGCATTTTTAAAGTTGCAAGGTGAAGAAACAGATGTGAATGCACAGATGGCACTAATACATGAGGACTTAGAATGGCAGCCCGCTTTTCACGGTTCTGCTCCAATAGGAAAAGAAGATTTTAAAGCGTACCTACTTAATTGGCAAGATGTTATGGAGAAAACGGTATATACACCAAGAAATTACTTACCAGGAGTTTTGGCAGATACAGGATTACAGGATGGTAGTGTAAGGTCTTACGGAAAATGGACAGGGGTGCATTCTGCTACTGGAAAAAAGTGGGAGCTAACGGCTTATCACACCTGGGATTTTAAAGATGGTAAAATTATTGCTGGTGGAGATTATTTTGACGCAGGAGGTTTAATTGCATCGCTCCAAGTAGAAGAGGTGACAGAAGAATAAATTTAATTTTCTTTTTTTTAAAAAAGCCTTTCAATTTGTTAGGCTTTTTTTTATGAAATAAAAAACAATTATTTAATTACAGTTAAATCTTAATCAAGCTTTTTGAAAAATTCTTTTATCCCCAATTTAGGTGAAATAAGCATTAAAGACTACTCGTTTTTTTGAAGGGAGCAACTGAAGTTAAAAAAGGGACTACTATAATGTTTTGGGATATCTTTGATTTATGGAAAATACAATGAAATTTAGAAAAGGCTTTGTTTTATAAGAAAAGATGTAAGCACCTCTAAAATGGTAGTTTATAATGAAGGAGGTTATACAGGTTTTTTTTGCTTTTTTAAGCAATAGTTTTTAGTATTACTCAGAAAGATTAACCTACAGATATTTATATAAAAAAAACCCTCTCATGAGGGTTTTTTTATAGTATTTCATTACTTTTTTCTAGTTCAATTTTTAATATTTTAGTTAGTTCTTTCCGGAATGCCAACTCTTCCTTTTCTAGGAGCGTAAGATGTGTGTAATACCTTCCAGCCATCATCTGTGTAATTCCATACAGATGAGCCTCTAGTAGCATACGATACGGTTTTAGCATTGTCTATAAAAGTATATTTACCATCTGCTACAAATGTAATTACAGCTGTATTCATATCTGGAGAAAAGTAAGTTTCCATATTAGAAAGTTTAAAGAACTCCCAAGTTATTGCTGTGTCTACAACTACATCTTTTTCAGTATAAATATAAAAAGGATTTAAGTTAGAGTCTCCAGTAGGAACTTTAATTTCTGGATGCTCAAATTTTTTGTAAGCTTCATAATCGCCAGACATGATTGCTTTTTGCATTGATTCCTGGTGCGCTATTACTTTATCACTAATACTTTTTTTATTTTTTTTAGCATAATATAGTTGCGCAGTTTTCATGTATGGAGAACCAAAAGAGGCGTAATCAACTGCTTTTAGTGCCTCCTTTAAAGCATTTTCATAATCGCCATTGGCTGCATAATGCTCTGCCATAGAATCATGTGCATTCGGTCCGTCATGCATGTCTTGAGACATTTTTACATATTTCATAGCGTTAGCTGTATCTTCTTTTCCGAAGTCTTCTCTCATGTAACCATAAGAGATCATATTATATGCAGAGGAAGCATGTGAAGGAAATTTTTCAGCAAAAACTTTAAATGAATTAAAATCTTGAGGACTTGTTCCTAGATAATTCATTAGTGCACTATTTGGAAATTTATTTGCAAGACTTTTGCTTACCGCTTGCCTGTCTTCTGAAGAGGCCGCTAAATATTGATACCATCCTTTTTCTTCTGGGCTTAAATTTGTTGTATTAATAGCTTTAAGTTTTTTTGATCTACTTCCCCAATTTTTATTGCTGCTGCTTATAGCAGCTAAAATAAGTTTTGCACAACCACAGTCTTTATCTATTAGTAACGCTGAATTGGCAGCACCAAAAGCAGCCATGTGTTCTAAATTCATTGCATATTCTATTGCGTTATTGGCAATAAGTGAAGCTTTTTTGCTGCAAGAAGTGTCATTTATCCATTGTGCATTTAAGAGCATTGTGAAGCATAAAGCCACAAAAGTTAAGTTGTTTTTCATAATTGAAGATTTAAATTTATAATTAATTTTCAATTTACACAATTAGTACTTAAAAGAAACTAAAATCATGGTTTTATTTTTTTAATATATATTGTTTTTAACTTTTAAATACTTATTAAAATTATGTTAAAATCATAAATTCCATCGTTTTTTTATAGATTAACATTCTTTTTTACCTACATTTACAAAAAAAAATGTTGAGAATAGAAAAAAGTTAAATAACTTTTTTATTCATTTCTAAACTAATTAATTTTTTTAATCCCTATATTTTGAGCTTAACAAATCCACATACTTGTGCTATCGCATATTCTATCTCCATGTTAGGAGATAAATGGTCTTTATTAATATTAAGAGACATTATCATCCATAAAAATTCTAGATTTAAAGAGCTTAAAAACTCAAAAGAAAAAATAGCAACAAATATTCTTGCGAATAGATTAAAGTCTCTTTCAAATCATGGTCTTATTAAAAAGTTAGATCCTACAGGGACAAAAAAAAGTACACGCTATATAGCAACTAGCAAAGGTATTAGTTCACTACCTATCATAATAGATATGTACTTGTTTTCTATAAACTTTATAGATGAAACTATTTTAAATCCTTCCCAAATAAATATTAAAGAAAAAATTACTTCTAACAGAAAATTATTCGAGAAAACTATAACAGCGGAATATCTTAATTTCGTTCAAGATTTAAGGGATACTATATTGGTACCAAAGGTCCAGTAATTAAGGTAAATCCATTTCAATCATTATTTTCTTAATCTTCAAATAAGCACTTTTTTTTAAGCCTTTATGAATCTTGTATGGGAATAAGAGGGTTAAAAGCATCAACTTTGGTAATAGGTTAATTCTTCTGAAATGATTTCGTTTTCATTTTTTCTTTTCACTTATATATATAAGCTAAATTTATTTGCAATTAGCTACTTATATTAAATCCCAATAATTTTTTGTTGTAAATCTATATGAATTATAAAGAGTTAATTATCTATATTTTTTTGAGTGCAGAAAGCCTGTTTCTTGTCTAAAGTTAAGAGTATGAAGAAGCAGTATCTAATTTATCTTTTTACAATGCTAATGATAACTGTTTTAGAAGTTGGTGTATTACTCACCTTAGCTACACTTTTAAGCGGTATTAAGACATTAGCTTCAGGAAAATAAGTTGCAGTGCACTGTTTTGGAATATTGTATTTTACAACTAGAAAGCCTTTTGCAATTCTTTCTTCTCCATTAAAATGACTTTTAATATCTACTAAATCCAATGGTTCTAAGTTTTGACCCTTCATATCATCAGCATTCATGTAAAGTACTCTCCTCTCATTTAAAACACCTCTATACCGATCATTTAACCCATAAATTGTGGTATTATATTGGTCATGAGAACGGATAGTCATCATAATAAATTGGTTTCTTTCTAATTGTAAATCCGAAGGTATATTTAACGAAAAATTTGCTTTACCACTAGCAGTAGGAGAGAAGTTATTCTCTCTGGCATTATTAGGTAGATAGAAACCTCCCTTAGCCCGTACTTTTTGATTATAATTTTCAAATCCCGGAATAACTTTCTCAATCTTAGCGCGAATCAAGTCGTAATTAGAAACTAAAGTAGTCCAATTAGTTTTAGATGCTTTTAAAGTCGCATTTGCCAAACCAGCCACAATTGCCGGTTCACTTAATAGTTTTTTAGAGTGTGGCTCTAAATGCCCATTAGATTGATGCACAATTCCCATAGAGTTTTCTACAGATATAAACTGTTCACCAGTTGCTTGAATGTCTTTTTCAGATCTACCTAAACAAGGTAAAATAAGGGCTTTTTTACCGTGAATTAAATGACTTCTATTTAGTTTTGTAGAAACATGAACCGTTAAGTTACAATGCTTCATGGCATTTGCTGTAAACTCGGTATCTGGCGTTGCCGAAACAAAATTACCACCCATGCCAACAAATACTTTTATTTTTTTCTGATGCATTGCTTCAATAGATGCAACCACATCTAAACCATGTTTTCTTGGAGATTTAAAATCAAATTCGGCTTCTAATTTATCTAAAAAAGTAGCTGACATTTTCTCCCAAATTCCCATAGTTCTATCTCCTTGTACATTAGAATGCCCACGAACAGGACAGGTTCCAGCTCCTTTTTTTCCAATACTTCCTTTTAATAAAAGAATATTTACCAATTCTCTAATATTATCTACAGAATTTTTGTGTTGCGTTAAGCCCATTGCCCAACAAATAATAATTTTTTCATTATTAATGATGAGTGCTGTAGCTTCTTCTATTTTCTTTAAAGAAACACCTGTCTGAGATAGCAATTCTTCAATTGAATATAAATCTAAGTCTACTAGCATTTCTTCAAGGCCAGCAGTTTTTTTATCGATAAAATCATGATTAAAAACACTTCCAGGATTTTCTAATTCCTTTGCTTTCATCAATTTTAAAATAATCTTAAGCAAAGCCACATCACCATTTATTTTTACTTGTAAGAAGAGGTCAGTTAATTCTTGTCCAGAACCGATCCATTTTAACGGATTCTGTGGGTCTTTATAATTCATTAATCCAACTTCCGGTAACGGATTTACAGTAATAATTTTACCTCCATTTTTTTTTGTTTCTCCAAGTGCAGATAACATTCTAGGATGGTTGGTTCCTGGATTTTGCCCGATAACAATTACCAAGTCTGTATGCTTAAAGTCTTCTAAAGTAACAGAGCCTTTTCCGATTCCTAATGTTTCTGTAAGTGCAGCTCCGCTAGATTCATGACACATGTTAGAGCAATCCGGCAAGTTATTTGTACCAAACTGTCGCACAAATAATTGATATAAAAAAGCAGCTTCATTGCTAGTTCTTCCCGATGTATAAAAAACAGCTTCATCAGGAGAGCTTAAGTTATTTAGTTCTTTTCCTATTAAATTGAATGCAGCTTCCCAAGAAATTTCTTCATAATTGTCTTTTCCTTCAGGCAAATACATGGGTTGTGTAATTCTACCACTTTTACCTATTTCGTAATCAGATAATTCAGATAATTGTGCTACCGAGTGTGTTGCAAAAAAGAGTGGTGAAACCTTTTTTTTAGTTGCTTCTTCCGCGACTGCTTTTGCTCCGTTTTCGCAATATTCGGCTAAAAAAGCACGTTTAGCGTCTGGATCTGGCCAAGCACAACCAGGGCAATCAAAACCTTCTTTTTGATTGATGTTTTTTAAAAGTTGTATTCCTTTTACAAGACCAACTTCACTTGCAATAACTTGTATAGAAGATTTTATTGCTTTAAACCCAACCGCAGAAGTCGGAATTTCTTTTAACTGAATTCCTGTAAGTTTTTCTGGGGATTGTGCGTTTATTTTTTTAGACATTACTTTTTACTGTTTAATGTATGAGGGATTTGCGTAAATGGTCATTTTATTTTCTCTCGTAAAACCAATCAAGCAAATACCAAATTCTTTTGCAAAATCTACAGCTAAAGAAGAACACCCAGAAACGGCAATTATAATGGGTATTTTGGCAATAAATGCTTTAGATACAATCTCGTAAGAAACTCTACCACTAACCAATAAGTAGTTGGCGCTTTTTAACGTATTCTCTATTAATAAATCTCCAATAGTTTTGTCTACAGCGTTGTGTCTGCCAATATCTTCTTTGATTGTTAAAAGTTTGTTTTGTTTGTTGAAAACGGCTGCGGCATGACTACCGCCAGATTTTTTAAATGTTTCTTGAAAAGAATTCATTTCAAGAAACATTTTATGAATTACAGTTGATGTTAATCTTGTTGCTGTGTTTAATTTATTTCCGTTTACTTCAATGTCTTTTAATTCTTTTTTACCACAAATTCCACAAGAAGAAACAGACAATAAAGTTCTTTTATTGAGGTACCCTTTTCCTAAGTTAACTTTAGAAATAATTATATTTATTATGGAAGGTATCTCGTTTTCCACTTTCTCTATTGTTGCTTCAAAGTTGGTAACACTTTTATAAATATCCTCAGCAAATAATAAACCTCTTATTAGCGGGATATCATTATCCGGAGTTCTCATAACAACGGTATACGGATCACTATTTATATTTATTTGCAAAGGTGCTTCAACTACCAGATCATCTTCAATTTTGTTTTGAATTTGATTGGTGATTTTTAAACCTTTATAAGAGATTGTTTGCATGAAATAAGAAGCTTTACTACAAATTTACTGAAAATAAGCTTAGTGAATACTTTAGAAAAATCTAAATAAGATTAGATGATTTTACGACAAATTAATACGATTAATTCATTTTTAAAATTTGTTGTAAAGAAAATAAATACAGTACCACCTTCTTTTATTTTGGTTTCTTTTCTTATTTGAGCTACCGTTTTAGGAAAGTTTCTAATGGTAATATTTGCTTTATTTTCTGGAAGTAATTTTTTTAATTTCTTTTTATCATACGAAAGAACCTGTTCAATTTTAAATGTTCTACCCGGAAAATCTAAAAGAATATCTGCAGTGTAAAGATGAGAATGTTGATGAAGTTTTTGTACGTTAAGTTGGTTTGAAACTTGATGAAATCCACCAGATTTTAAAATGGCTGAATTGGGTTCATACAAATAAGAAAGTGGCTCTGAATACTCTGAATACGTGTCTTCTTTATATTTGAAATCAAAGGTTTTTATTTGTTTTTTACCAATGTTTACTGTTTTAATTTCAATTGCTTTAGAATGCTTCTTGTCTAATAAAAACAACAGTTCCTTTACTTCATTATGAATGGCAATTACGTGTACTTCTTTTATAAATTTTAATTCGTTTATAGCGCTTGTTATGTCTAAAATAGGAGAAGTTTTTATAAGAATTTGATTTGTTTTTGAAAATAAAAAATCAATGTTTTCTGGAACATTAGGTACGCAATCTTGCAACAGAAAAACTTTTCCTTTTACAGCATCTCTTCTAGATGGATCTATATAAATACAATCGAATTTTTCTTTTGTGCTCCTAAGAAAATCGAGAGCATCGCCAGAAAAAGTAGTAATATTATTTATTTTTAATTGTTTGAAATTGTGCGCGACAATAGTTGATAATTCTGTGTTAATTTCACAATGGGTAACGGTTTCAAACTGCTTAGAAAAATAAAAACAATCTATTCCAAACCCACCTGTAATATCAATAATTGATGCTCCGCTAACAAGATTCGATTTATAGTTTGCAGTATGTTCAGATGAAGTCTGTTCTATATTAATTTTTGAAGGATAATAAATTTGTTCTGTCCGAAACCAAGAGGCTAGTTTGTACTCAGACTTTTGTTTTGACACAATCTGATTTGCGAGTTCTTGAATTGAAACATCGCTAAAAGGACTTCCTTTTAGAATCAGTTTTGTAATATTTGTTTTTAAATTATCAGTAATAAATTGCTGAACTTTTGTATGTAATATTGCCGTATTCAAAACGTTTTTAAATATCTTTTGTAATAGATTTTACAATTTTATTGTCAGACAAAAATTCTTTTAAAATTACTTTTAACGCAGTGTATAAAGGAACGGCGGTAATCATACCAACAATTCCAAAAAATAAACCACCAATAATAATAGTTAAAAATATTTCTAAAGGATGCGACTTTGTAGTTTTCGAAAAAATTATTGGCTGACTTGCAAAATTATCAATCAATTGCGCAATAAAATATCCAATCATCACATAGATCGTAGTTGGTAATATTTCATTTTGAAAGTCTTGGCCAATGTTACTCGTCATCGATAAAACAAACATAATAACCGCACCAATCATAGGGCCAACATAAGGTATTAGATTTAATAAGGCACATAAAAAAGCAATTACTATGGCGTTATCAATTCCAAAAATTAATAAGATAATGGTGTATAAAATAAATAAAATAGTAATCTGTAAAAGCAGACCAATAAAATATCTAGATAATAAATCATTAATAGTTTCTAATGATTTAGAAAATCTACCTTCCTTGCCGTTCGGAATTATAGTCATTACACCGTTTTTTAATAACTGGCTATCTTTCATAAAAAAGAAGGATATAAATAATACAGAAAATAGACCAATACTTAAAGATCCAACGGTTGCTAAAACAGCATTTAAGAAATCTGGAATTTCTTTAAATTGGGCCAGAATATCAATATTTTTTAATTTACCTAAAACATCAATTCCTCTGGAAGAAAAGTAGGCCGTTATTTGATTAAATATTTCTTGAATATTTTCCTGTAATTTATCTACTTCTAATAATGATAAACTTTGGCCTTGTTCTGCAATTAATGGTATAAACATTGAGATTAAACCTGTTAAGAAACTCAACATTAAAAACATTGTAGAGACAACCGCCAGAGTGTTCGGGAATTTTAATTTATTTCTAAGTAATAGAATAATAGGCCTGGCAATTAGCGATAAGACACCTGCAATAACGATATAAACGATTACAGATTGAATGGCGTTTAGAAAATAACAAAGAAGAAAAACGCCTAATAGAATTCCTAATGCTCTTAAAATACCGTTTGCTATTGTTTTTGAATTCATTAATTATAACCTTTTACAGTTCCCATACTTAATTTACGCCCACTAGAAAAAGTGTGACTTGTTGGCAATAATGTACCGCTCTCTGTGGTAATCCAATCTTCCCAAGTAGCAGGAACTCCATCCATTTTCATACTTGGTACATTCATTTTATAGCTTATCGGGAAATTATACGTATCTAAAATCCAAAGATACGAATCTCCAGGGGAAGAACCACCGTTTCTATATTTTACTAAAAGTGCATCTTTACCATCTACTTTTTGAATACTTCTTACAATTCCTTTTTCAAATAGTTTATGCGGAGCTACCAGCCAAAAAGAATCATTATTAAAAATATTCCAAGCTTTCAATATAAGTAAAGGGTCTGCAATTTCTTGTTTTGTATTGTTGAAGAAGACGGCACTATTTTCTTTATTCCGGGTATGTAAATTTACATGAATAGTATCCCAAGAGACCGCTACTATGTTTTTTTCTTTGTCCCATTTAAAACTTCTTTTTCCACCAAAACTCCATTCTAAAAAGCGGGTATTTTTATAAGCCTCATGTTTTACAGCTTTTAAGATACTTTTTGCCAGTATATCTGCTTTTCTATTTTCAGCTTTCACTTTACCCATTGGTATCTCTAAACCAAATAATGACAAGGTATGTTTTGTAGATAATTTTATGCCGCTTTTAGTTGTTTTCCAATCAGACCAAGTTGCAGAAAGGCCGCCTATAGGAATTATTTTCACCCACATTTTAAATGAAGTAGGCATGTAGTTTTCATCTAGAATCCAAAGATATGAATCTCCAGGAGTTGTGCCTCCAGAGGCATAGGTAATTAGTAATGCATCTTTGTCATTATATTTTACAATACGTCTTTCTGTACCAGTATCAAAAATCTTATAAGGCGCTACTAGCCAAAAAGAATCATTATTAAAAAAGTCTCTTGCTTGCTTAAGAATTTTGGAGTTTACTACTTTTTCATCATCAATATATACTTCAGATTTCTCTGATTTTTTAGTATTTAAAATAACCTTATTTTGATTCCAGGATACTATTACAATATTTTCTTGCTTGTACCATTTATAGTGATGTTTACCTCTAAAGGTCCATTCTAAAACCTCTGTATTTTTATATGCTTCATACGCTAATTCTTTTAACATTTTAGATGCCAATTCATCTGCTTGTTTTCCTTGTTCTCCCTTTGGAAGAGCCTCGTTATAAGTAAAGTAAAAAATAGCCAACATAGCAACTAAAAGTAAGAAAAGGAGTGCGGTATATTTAATTTTTTTTTTCATAGTAAAACATTATATAAAAGGCTAAATTATTAATTTTTAGAAGGAAAAACTATTTGTTGGGTTCATTATAATTTAAAATTCAGAAAAAATTTTAGTAAATTTCTTTGGAAGTTCTTTGGACTTCGAAATGATAGCTTTTGTCAAAGGATGTATAAATTCTAAAGATGCTGCATGTAAAAACATTCCTTTGCCATTTAAGATTTTATCTTCTAAAAAATATTCTTTGTCTCCTAAAACAGGGTTTCCAATTGCAAACAAATGTTTTCTTATTTGATGTTTTCTACCCGTTTTAGGTTGTAGTTTTACTAAGTTTAAAAAGCTAAAACGTTCTGAAGCAAGAGAAGCTATTACTTCAAATTCTGTGAGTGCGTCCTTTTCATCAATCGTTGAATTTATAGTTCCTTTAGAAGTCATTTCCCCAATAGTAATTGCAAAGTAGGTTTTTTTGATTTCTTTGTGTTCAAATAATTTACTAAGTTCTGTAATTGCGGTATTTGTTTTTCCAACTAATAAAAGTCCGCTCGTAGGATAATCTAATCTATGCACAGGTTGTGGCTTTACAGCATTTGAATGCGTGCTTTTTTTAAGATTTTGGGTTAATCCGTTTGCAATGGTTACAAATTTATTACCACTAACTAAAATTCCTGCTGGTTTACAAATGATAGCTAAGTAATCATCTTCAAATACTACTTCTAAATCTAACTTTAATCTCTCAAAAGTTGATGAATTTTCAGATTCAAACAGTTCAATTTTTTCACCACCAGAAATATATATAGCAGTGGTCGCTAAAACTCCGTCAATAAAAATAAGTTTTTTTTTAATTGCTTTTTTAATAGCAGATTTGGTAGGTATTGTGTTAAATATTCCAACACCATATTCTTGAAAACGAACTTTGTTTTCTAATTTAGTTGCAATATGAGTTTCAATATTTTCCAATTTTTTTATTGAGTTATTTTTAATTTTATTTTTTGTAATTATTAGGTCTTTTAGAACGAATAGGTGCTTTCGGTTCTGCTTTTAGTTCAAATTCATTTCCTTTTAATAATCTTAAAGCTTCTTCAATAGCGCTTTCTAATTGAGGGTCTTTACCTAGTAAAACTTCTTTTGGATTTTGATGTACTTCAATGTCTGGAGCAACTCCTTCTCCTTCAACCGCCCAATTTCCGTGAACATCAAAAAAACCTCCACGTGGTGCAACCATTCTCCCACCATCAATAAAACGAGGAGTGTCCCAAGTACCAACTAGACCTCCCCAAGTTCTTGTTCCAACAATAGGGCCAAGTTTTTTTTCTTTAAACATATATGGCAGTAAATCGCCTCCAGAACCAGCTCTTTCGTTAATAATCATCACTTTTGGTCCCCAAATACCAGCCATAGGTGTAGTCCAAGGTCTCCTGCTTTCGCTCTTGCTATTGAAAAAACCAACTACTTCTCTAGACATAATATCTATCATATAATCTGCGGCAGAACCACCACCATTATTTCTTTCATCTATAATTACTCCTTTTTTATCTTGCTGAGAAAAATAATAACGATTAAAAGAGGTAAAGCCAGGTTGACTTGTGTTAGGTACGTATACATACCCCAGTTTTCCCTTTGAAATTTTATCAACTTTTCGTCGATTACTTTCAACCCAATCAATAGATCTTAAACTTCTCTCGCTAGATGTTGGCGTAATTAAAACTTTTCTTGCATTTTTTTCTGATGGAGCATCATTCACTTTTATATAGATTTCTCTTCCTGCAGTTTGTTCTAATAATAGATAAGGGTTCATTTTTGATGTTAAAGGAACTCCGTTAATAGCTAATAAATAATCCCCTTTATTTACATGTATTCCTGGTGCGCCTAATGGAGCTGTAATATTAGGATTCCAACGTTCTCCTTTGTATATTTTTTTAAATCTATATAATCCATTACTTTTTTCTAAATCTACACCTAATAAACCCACAGTAACCCTATTAATGTTTGGTAAATCCCCACCAGAAACATAAGAATGCCCAATAGCAACTTCACCACTCATAATGTCTACCACATAATTTAAATCAGTTCTGTGTTTTACATCATTTATCCAAGGAGAATACCATTTATAGATTTCATCCCAAGGAGCACCATGAAGATTATCTACATAAAGAAAGTCACGCATAAAACGCCACCCTTCTTTGAATATTTGGTGAGCTTCAGCCTTTGGGTCAACTTTTATCTTCATATTGGTTTTAAGTGACTCTTTCCCCAATTTCACATCCTTGCTGTTTTCGATACTCCATTTTCCTTTTTTAGAAAGTAAAATTGATTTTCTATCATTTGAAACTGTTATTGAAGAAACCCCTGTTGCAAAAATTGTTGGTTTTTCTTTAATAACGTCATAATTATGAACAGTTAATCCTGGAAAATTTTGAATTACTTCAGTGATATATACTTTGTTTTTAGGTCCTTTTAATAAAGCCGTATAATTTCTTGAAGGTAATTTCAAGACTACTGCTCTGTCAAACAATCCATTTTCATCGATGACAGTTTTATTTTCTTCTGAAAGCTTTTTAACTGATTTTTTATCTCTTTTTACACTTTTCTTATCGTCTTTAAGCCCTTCTTTTTTTGTGGATTCTTCGTCTGTTTTTGGTAAAACAGGAGATTTGTCTTTAGAATCTAAAACTACGCAATATAGAGATCTTGTTACACTTGAATCATAAGAACTCATATCTAGCCAGCCAGTTTGTAAGCCATAGTCAGTACTTGCTAATGTGTAAATATATTTACCAGATGTATCCCAAACGGGTGTAATAGCATCCGCAATTGGATCTGTAATTTGAATCGTTTTTTTTGTGCTTATTTGATACGCATAGATAGATTTAAAGTTGTTTTTGTTTTGTTTCGCATAAGCAATCCAATTACTATCTGGGGACCATTTTGGGTTCATGGTTCTGTTTGGATGTGCATAACCATCAGCATCTACTTTTGTGATTTTTTTTGTTTCTAAATTAATAATCCAAATAACAAAATTAGTATCTGTATACGCAATTTTTTTGCCGTCTGGAGACCAATCTGGTTGGAAATAAAAAGTTGGGTTTGGGAGTTTTATTGATTCTTTTTTTTCTCCATTTTGATCTGCAATTACCATTTGATATTCACCACTATCATCAGAAAACCATGCAACTTTATCTCCTTTTGGAGACCAAATAGGAGAACGATCTGCAACGCCAGATGAATTTGTTAAGTTTCTCCAGGTTCCGTTTTCTTTTGGTATTGTAAAGATTTCACCTCTGTATTCAAAAATGGCTCTTTTTCCTTTAGGTGATATATTAGGATTTGTTAGATTCTTTCCGCTAACATTCATCCATCTAGTGCGAGAATAATTTAAATCTCCTTTTACAGTTATATTTATTTGATTAGTTTCTTTTGTTTCTGGATTTAATAAATGTAGAAATCCACCTTGTTCATAAATAATTCTATTTGAATTTGCATCAATATTTTTAACATCGAATTTTTTATGAAAAGTAATTTGTTCTTCTTGCTTGGTTTTAATATTATAAGACCAAATATTTGCGGTATAATCTCTTTCAGAAATGTAATAAACATTTCCTTTATACCAAATAGGGTTTACGTGTCTTTCTCCATCCTTCTGTGGCGTTTTAATAAGTTCTTTTGTTTTTAAATCAACAATCCATATTGGCATTGCTTGTCCTCCTCTGTAATTTCTCCATTCAGCATCCCAGCTTGTAATAGGTGTATAGGCAATATATGCATTGTCTTCAGAAATTCCGCCAAAAGCAGCTCTTGGAATATCAAATACTTCTGGTATTCCTCCTTTAGTAGAAATCGTGTAAAATTTATTTGTTTGCGTCGGTTTAGATTCTCTATCTGAACGAAATAGAATTTGTCCATCTGGTGTCCAACCTTGCACTACATCTCTTGATGGGTGATAGGTTAATCTCTTTGGTTCTCCACCATCTTTTGAAACTAAAAATACATCAATATTTCCGTCATATTGTGCTGTAAAAGCAATCCATTTACCGTCGTTTGAAAATTGAGGACTTGTTTCAGGACCATCATCACTCGTTAAACGAACAGCATTTCCGCCATTTAAAGAAACTTTCCATAAATCTGCGGCATACACAAAAACAATATCTGTATTAGACAGAGTTGGTTGCCTTAATAAACGAGTGTTTTGTGAAAAAGAAGTCAATGAAATTAATATTGAAAAAATAAAGAATATTTTTCTCATGATAAATAGTGTTTAGTTAAGATATTAAAGATAGAGTATTCAATTTAAAAGAATGAAATAGTTTTGTTAAAGCAGAAATTAATTTACTTTGCAAACAATTGATTTATATCCCTAAATGCTTTAAACTCTAAAGCATTATTTTCTGGATCTTTAAAAAACATAGTAGCTTGTTCTCCAACTTTTCCTTGAAAGCGAATGCAAGGGGCTATCTCAAATTTTGTATTTTTAGTTTTTAAGCGCGCTGCTAAAGAGTGCCAATCTTCCCAACTTAAAACTACACCAAAATGTGGAACAGGAACATCATAGCCGTCTACAGGATTTGATATTCTTCCCACTTTAAAGTCTTCTTTTTGATGTATTACTAACTGATGACCGAAGAAATTAAAATCTACCCAATCTTCAGTAGAACGACCTTCTTCACAATTTAAAACATCTTTGTAAAATGTTCTGCATTTTTCTAGATTCTGAACAGGTATTGCAATGTGAAAAGGTTGAATCATAGTTTAGTTTTTGATCAGTTTTAGTTTAAGGTTGTAATTTAGAGTGCTTTTAGTTTTTGTGCTTACTGCATATACCTTTTTAAAATAGCTCTTTAATTAAAAAAGTTGATTTGCTTTAACAAATATGATGCTAAAATTAATCATTTTTTTCTTTTGTACTGACAACTAATTAAAAACCAACAGCTTTATCGTCTCCTCTGGGGTCTGCGCCACCCTCTAATTTTCCGTTTGGCAGCATTAAAATAGCATCAACACGTCCAATAATTAAAGAGTTACGCTCTACCAATTCGTAGCCTAATTCCTTTAAGTTGTCTTTTGTAGTACTATCAAATCCATTTGGTTCCATTCTAATGTTGTCTGGCAACCATTGGTGATGAAAACGCGCTTTATTTACAGATTCTTGCATTCCCATTTTATAATCTACAATATTTATAATATTTTGTAAAACAGAAGTTATAATTGTAGATCCTCCTGGAGTTCCTAAAACCATTTTAAGTTTTCCATCTTTTTCTACAATGGTTGGAGTCATAGAACTTAACATTCTTTTTTCAGGAGCAATAGCATTCGCTTTAGAACCTACAAGACCATACACATTTGGTACTCCAGGCTTTGCACTAAAATCATCCATTTCATTGTTTAAGAAAAACCCTGCTCCTTTAACAAGCACTTTAGAACCATATCCTGTATTTAAAGTGGTCGTTACAGAAACTGCATTTCCAAATTGATCTACAATAGAGTAATGGGTTGTTTGATCACTTTCATGTCCTAAAATAGCTCCATGAGAAACTTCTGATGATTTTGTTGCTTTATTCCAATTAAAAGAATTCATTCTTTTTTTAATATATAAAGTTGCTATTAAACTGTCTATTGGAACATTTATAAAATCAATATCTCCTAAATAATGTGCTCTGTCTGCATACGATCTGCGCTCTGCTTCTGTTAATAACTGCACATACTTTGAAGAGTTGTGTGCTATTTTAGTTAAGTCAAAAGGTTCTATAGATTTTAAAATTTGTGCCAAACAAATTCCGCCACTCGCTGGCAAGGTCATAGAAATAATTTTATGGTTTTTATAATTAAACTCTATTGGTTTGCGCCAAATTGCTTTGTATTTTTCTAAATCTTCTAGTGAAATAATTCCACCTAATTCTTTTACATAATCAACAAATAATTGTGCCGTTTTTCCTTTGTAAAATCCATCTTGCCCATGGTCTCTTATTCGTTCTAGAGTTTGTGCTAATTCTTCTTGTTTTAGTAGGTCTCCTTTTTTCCATTCTTTGTCAAATAAAACTTTGTAGTTATTTGCTTTTTCGAAAAGTTTACGAGTTCGGTTTAAAGCGTTTGCTTGCTTACTTGTAACTTTAAAACCGTCTCTTGCCATATCTATAGCAGGTTGAATTAGATCTTTAAAAGGAAGTCCTCCAAATTTATGATGTACTTCAAAAATGCCAGCAATAGTTCCTGGAACACCAACAGAATGCACTCCAAAACTACTTTTTCCTGGAATTACATTTCCGTCTGTATCTAAATACATATCCTTACTTGCATTTAAAGGTGCTTTTTCTCTAAAATCTAACGCACCCGTTTTTCCGTCATTGGTTCTATAAACCATAAAACCACCGCCACCAATATTACCGGCAACCGGGTATACAACTGCCAATGCAAGTTGTGTTGCAACCATCGCATCATAAGCATTTCCACCTTTTTTTAAAATATCAGCACCAATTTTAGAAGCTTCTTCTCTGGCAGATACTACCATTGCTTTTTCAGTAATTAAACCTGTAATTTTTTCTTTTTTGCTGTTTGTTTTGCAGTTAGAAAATAATAATAAAATCGTAAGCGCTAAAATTATATTTCTCATATGGTAGTATCAATTTTTTTTAATTTCTGGTTTGTGTGTGCAATTAATTCTTTAAAAAACACTGTAAAATCTGCTTCAAATTCAGTTTCTAAACTATGCAAGTCTTCAATAGCTAAGTTCATTTGAGATTTTCCTTTTGTTCTCTTATTCATGCCGTTTAAAACTTTTTCAATACCGTCTTTATATTTATAGTTGAATAGAATATTATAATCAATCATATAATTGATGAATTGTTGAGATTTTTTAGGCAAATCTAACTTAACCTTTTCTAATAAATTGTAAACCGATTTTGTAAATAATTCTAAAGGAATCGCAGAATAAGTTGCCCAATTTTTAGCCAAGAAGTAGTCGTAAAAAATATCGATAATTACGCCATCATAATGACGGTAGCGTGCATGTAAACGTCTTTTGCTTTTTCGAACCACTTCATGTGCATCTGTAAACGTGTCTATTTCTCTGTGTAAAAAGATACCTTGCTGAATTTCTGTGGAAAAACCTTCATACTTATTTCCCTGAATATGATCTGCAATAAAATTGCCAATCATAATACTGGTGTCATTTTTGGAAAGGTATAAGTGCGCTAAGAAATTCATTTTTTTAAATGTAAACAAAAAACCATAATTAACTTAAAAATTAATTATGGTTTTCTTATTATTTATGTGTGGATACCTGCCTTGGCAGGAATAATAAATTTAATCGATTAACTATTTAACATTACTGGCATTACAAGCATTGTAACTTGTTCACCTTCATCAGTACCATCAATAGGAGTTAAAATTCCTGCTCTGTTTGGTAAAGACATTTCAATTAAAACGTCATTAGAGCTTAAGTTATTTAACATTTCACTTAAAAAACGAGAGTTAAAACCAATTTGCATATCATCACCTTGATAATCGCAGCTTAAACGCTCGTCTGCTTTATTTGCAAAGTCTAAATCTTCTGCAGAAATATTTAATTCTGTACCAGCCATTTTCAAACGAATCTGGTGTGTTGTTTTGCTAGAAAAAATAGAAACACGTCTTACAGAGTTTAAGAAAGAAGCTCTGTCTACTGTTAATTTATTCGGATTCTCTTTTGGAATTACTGCTTCGTAATTAGGATATTTTCCATCTATTAAACGACATACTAAAACTACGTTATCAAACGTAAATTTTGCATTAGCATCATTATATTCAATTGTTACATCACTATCAGAACCTCCTAAAATTCCTTTTAATAAATTTAAAGGTTTCTTTGGCATAATAAATTCTGCCGTCTGATCTGCACTAACATCTGTTCTTGTATACTTTACTAATTTGTGAGCATCTGTTGCCACAAAAGTTAAACTTTGAGAGCTAAATTGAAAAAAGACTCCACTCATTACTGGGCGTAAATCGTCATTTCCAGCAGCAAAGATTGTTTTTGAAATTGCAGTTCCTAAGATGTTTGCAGGCACTACCGTTTTACTTGGTGATGGCAATGAAACCGCTTTTGGGAATTCATCTCCACCAAAGTAAGCCATATCGTACTTCCCTTGATCAGAACTAATTTCAATGGTGTTACTACCTTCGGTTTTAAACGTTAATGGTTGGTCTGGAAACGTTTTTAAAGTATCTAATAATAAACGTGCAGAAACAGCAATAGAACCAGAACTATCACTTTCTACAGCAACAACAGAACTCATAGTTGTTTCTAAATCGGATGCAGAAATCTTTAGTTGATTCTCTGATAATTCAAACAGAAAATTATCTAAAATTGGTAATGTGTTGTTGCTATTTATAACGCCTCCTAAAACTTGTAGTTGTTTTAATAATTGCGAACTAGATACAATGAATTTCATATACTGTTATTTCGTTATTTGAATTACAAATATATTCTAAATAAGTGACTTTAAAAATTATTTTATTAACAGGTTATCACTATTTTTTTCGCGAATTCTAAAATGTTATAATTATGTTAACAAACTTTATTTTAGTTCTTAAAAAACTACATTTGTTTGGTCCACAAATTTTAAAATATGAAGAAATTTTTTCTACTGACAATTGTGTTTTTATTGATTACGAACTCGATATCTGCGCAAAAACCTCAAAAATTAACTTCAAATCAGATTTACGAAAAAATTCAAAAAATAAATTTTTTAGGAACTGCTTTATACATTGCCGCGCATCCGGATGATGAAAATACGCGTTTAATTGGATATCTAGCAAATAAAGTAAAGGCAAGAACTGGTTATTTGTCATTGACAAGAGGAGATGGTGGACAGAATTTAATTGGATCAGAAATTAGAGAACTTTTAGGAGTAATTAGAACGCAAGAATTATTGGCAGCCAGAAATATCGATGGTGGTGAACAATTTTTCACAAGGGCAAATGATTTTGGATATTCTAAACACCCAGATGAAACTTTAGCAATTTGGAATGAAAAGAAAGTGTTAAGTGATGTTGTTTGGGTTATTAGAAACTTTAAGCCTGATGTAATAATCAATCGTTTTAATCATAGAACTCCTGGTACAACTCACGGGCACCATACATCTTCTGCCATGTTAAGTATTGCCGCTTTTGATCAAGCTAACGATACCTCTCAGTTTGTTTCTCAATTAAAGTATACTAGTCTTTGGCAGCCAAAAAGATTATTTTTTAATACATCTTCTTGGTTTTATAAGAGTCAACAAGATTTTGAAAAAGCAACGAAAGGCAAATTAATGGCTTTTGATGTTGGTGTATATTATCCGTTAAAAGGTCTTTCTAACAACGAGTTAGCGTCTATGGCAAGCAGCCAACATTTATGTCAGGGTTTTGGTAGAGTTACTACTAGAGGAAGTCAGAATGAATATGTAGAATTTTTAAAAGGAGACAAGCCTAAAGATGAAAATGATATTTTTTCAGGAATTAATACCACTTGGAATCGTTTAAAAAATGGGGGAGAAATAGGTGCTATTTTATATGAAATAGAAGAACATTTCGATTTTGTGAATCCGTCTAAATACCTTCCTAAATTAATGGAAGCATATCAGTTGGTTCAGAAATTAGAAGATACGCATTGGCGAATAATTAAAGAAAAGGAATTGAAAGAAATTATTGAAGCTTGTGCAGGTTTGTATTTAGAGGTTTCTGCAAATAGTGCTTCAGGAGCGCCAAATACTTCCGTAGAAATTAATTTTGAAGCTCTAAATAGAAGTAGAATTGCTATTGAACTTACTTCAGTTACCTCAAACGTTGATAAGAAAATGTTTCTGAAAGAGTTGGATTTAGAAGCAAATAAAAAAGTAAATTTTAAGGAAACAATTACATTAGCAACAACTGAATTTTCAGATCCTTATTGGTTAAAAAAAGAAGCTTCTTTAGGAATGTATTCAGTTGAAAACCAACTATTAATTGGGAACCCAGAAACTTCGAGACCTGTGTCAATTAATTTTGATTTAACTATTGAAGGCATCCCAATAACAATTACAAAAAATCTGGTTAGGAGATATGCAGAAAGAGATATTGGTGAAATTTATGAACCTTTTGAGGTTTTACCTAAAGTAACAACTAAATTAAAAGATAAAGTACTTATTTTTTCCAATGATATGCCACAAAAACTAGTGGTTGAAGTGCGCGCAGGAGCAAATAATGTAGCTGGTACTATAAAGTTAGAAGTTCCAGAAGGATGGAGGGTCTCTACAAAAGCCAAAACTTTTAGAATTAAACAAAAAGGAGATACATATGATGTTAATTTTTTAGTATTTCCAACAGTAAATCAATCAAAAGGAAAGTTAAAAGTAATTGTGACTTCAGACGGAAAAATATATAATAAAGAGTTGGTAGAAATAAATTATAATCACATACCTAAACAATCAGTTTTATTAACTTCTGAAGCAAAGGTTGTTCGCTTAAATATAAAAACGATAGGCAGTAAAATTGGCTATATAAAAGGTGCAGGAGATGCTATTCCAGAAAGTTTACGTCAGATAGGCTATGCAGTCGATCTTATAAATCCGGCAGAAATAAATGAGAAAAATCTACTTACGTATGATGCTATTGTTTTAGGAATTAGAGCTTACAATGTAGTAAAAGAATTAAAATTCAAACAAAAATATTTATTAGCATACGTAGAAAATGGTGGTAATATGATTGTGCAATACAACACAAATAGACGGGTAGATGTTGCTGCGCCTTTTGAGTTAAAATTATCTAGAGACCGCGTTACAAATGAGTTTGCAGAAGTTAGGGTTTTAGAGAAAGAACATTCACTTTTAAATTATCCAAATAAAATTACTCCAGAAGATTTTAAAGGTTGGGTACAAGAAAGAGGTTTGTATTTTCCGGGAACATGGAGTCAAGAATACATGCCAATTTTATCTATGAATGATAAAGGCGAAACACCAAAAGAAGGAAGTCTGTTAATTGCAAAATTAGGCAAAGGGAATTACATATACACTGGTTTAAGTTTTTTTAGAGAATTGCCTGCAGGTGTTTCTGGTGCGTATAAATTGTTTGCAAATATGTTGGCGGTTGGTAAAGACGATTTGAAGTAATCAAAAGAAATTAAAAATTATAGATTCATGAATAATCAAAAATACACTTGGAAAAAAGAATACACATTTGTGCTAGCAGCGAATGTAATTTACTTGATTGCGTTTTATGTTATTACTAATTATTTTACATTTTAATAGATGGAGATAGCAAGCAAATTACATTTAGTAGATTGGATTATTTTATCTGTAACCTTAATATCTATCGTTTCCTATGGAACCTATGTTACCAGAAAAAATGAGAACGTAACAGATTATCTTAAAGGAGGAAATGATTCGAAATGGTGGACGATTGGTTTGTCTGTGATGGCAACGCAAGCGAGTGCCATTACTTTTTTATCTACTCCGGGGCAAGCATTTCATAGCGGAATGGGTTTTGTACAGTTTTATTTCGGATTACCGATTGCTATGATTATTATTTGTGTGGTTTTTATCCCGATTTACCACAAGTTAAAAGTGTACACTGCGTATGAATTTTTGGAAGGGAGATTCGATTTAAAAACAAGAAGTTTAGCCGCAATTTTATTTTTAATTCAGAGAGGTTTGGCAGCAGGAATTACCATTTTTGCGCCTGCAATTATTCTGTCAGCAGTTTTAGGGTGGGATTTACTAACCTTAAATATTATCATTGGTTTCCTAGTAATAATCTATACTGTTTCCGGAGGAACAAAAGCGGTAAACGTAACTCAGAAGCAACAAATGATTATCATTTTTATAGGAATGTTGATTGCGTTTTTTATGATTATGAGTCAGCTTCCTGAAAATATAACATTTACAAATGCGCTTGAAATTGCAGGAGCAAGTAATAAAATGGAGGTTTTAGATTTCTCTTTTGATTTGAGTAATAGATACACTGTTTGGACCGGTATTTTAGGAGGAACTTTTTTAATGTTGTCTTATTTTGGAACTGATCAAAGTCAGGTACAGCGTTATTTATCTGGAAAATCTGTAAGAGAAAGTCAATTAGGATTAATTTTTAACGGATTGTTAAAAGTACCGATGCAGTTTTTTATTCTGTTAATTGGGGTGATGGTTTTTGTATTTTATCAGTTTAATGCATCTCCTTTAAATTTTAATCCAACGGTAAATGATGCCATTGCGAACTCAAAATATATTTCGGAATATCAACAATTAGAAGCAGAACATATTCAAATAGAAAATACTAAAAGATTACTTTTTATTGATGGCTTTCAGCTTGAAGAAAAACAACAAATTCAAGATCTAAATGAGAGAGATTTAGCGATAAAAGCAAAATCAAAACTAATTATTGATAAAATTGATAAGGAAAATACGTTGGATAAAATTGAATCTAATGACAAAGACTATGTCTTTATTCATTTTATTTTAAATAATTTACCAAGGGGTTTAATTGGGTTATTATTAGCAGTTATTTTATCAGCAGCAATGTCATCTACGGCATCAGAATTAAATGCATTGGCAAGCACAACAGCGATGGATTTATATAAAAGAAATGTAAAAGGAGAGAAGAGCGATGCCCATTATGTAATCGCGTCAAAATGGTTTACATTGGCTTGGGGAATCGTTGCAATTTCCATAGCTTGTGTTGCTAATTTATTCGAAAATTTAATAGAATTAGTGAATATTATCGGATCTATTTTCTACGGAAATGTATTGGGGATTTTCTTACTTGCATTTTTCTTTAAAAAAGTAAATGGGAATGCTGTTTTTAAAGCAGCTTTAATAACACAAGTATTAATTTGTTTAATTTTTTACTTCGGAATCTATAATTTAGAAGCGCAAGGTTTAGATCCAATTATTAGTTATTTATGGCTGAATTTTATTGGCTGTATTCTAGTCTCTTTTTTTTCGCTATTATTTGTCTTTAAATTGATAAATAAGCAAAGCAAATTAACATTAGTTGTTACTTCACTTGCAATCTTTAAAATTACTTTTGATATATTAAATGATGTATCTTTAAATATTATTCATGTTGTTACTTTAATTATTCTATTCTTCTTTTTAGGCTTTTTTAATTTTGATAAAACAACAATCAATGACAAATAAAAATATACGCTGGGGGATTATTGGTTTAGGCAAAATAGCCAATAAATTTGCAACTGATTTAGCATCAATAGAAACTGCAGAATTAGTTGCAGTGGCCTCTAGAAATATACAAAATGCTAATAATTTTGCAGAGAAACACAATGCTAAAAAAGCGTATAGTTCTTATGAAGAATTAGCTAAAGATACCAATGTAGATGCAGTTTACATTGCAACTCCGCATAGTTTTCACAAAGAGCATGCAATACTTTGTTTGCAAAATAAAAAAGCAGTTTTATGTGAAAAACCTTTTGCAATGAATTTGTCTGAGGTTACAGAAATGATACAGGTAGCAAAAGAAAATAATGTTTTGTTAATGGAAGCATTATGGTCTTTTTTTTTACCTCATTTTACATATGTTTTAGACATCGTTAAAAGTGAGAAGTTTGGTAAATTAAAAAGCTTAGAAGCAGATTTTGGTTTTCATGCGCCGTACAATACAGACAGTAGATTATTTAAAAAAGATTTGGGTGGTGGAAGTTTGTTAGATATTGGTATCTATCCAATTTTTGCAGCTTTAGCAACTTTGGGAGAACCTGACGCTATTCATGCAAAGGCTACTTTTTTCGAAAATGGTGCAGATGCTAGTTGCGATATGGTTTTTCAGTATAAAAATGCCAAAGCAACTTTAAAAAGTACGTTGTTAGAGGAAACACCGAGTGTTGCTATATTAAAATTTGACAAAGCAACTGTAAAATTAAATAGGCAATTTCATCAATCTTCATCGATTACAGTCATTCAAAATAATAAAGAAGAAATAATTAATTTTGATTTTAAAACGATTGGATATAATTTTGAAACAACGCACTTTAACAATCTTTTAAGGGCAGGAGAAAAAGAAAGTAATATTATGACTTTTGAGTTCTCTAAAAATTTAATAAATACCCTAGATAAGGTAAGAGAAATTATTGGTTTGAAATATAACGACTAGTTTCTAGACAATTTAAAACTCTTATTCGCCAATATATCCTTTTGGCATAAAAATTGACTTTTATAAGTAGAATGTTAGCGTTTTATTACAGTAAAATTTTGATATTCAGATATTTAATAAACATAAAGCAGATTTTGATTTTCTTAGTAAAAGATTTCAATGTCAGTATGACAGATATATAGAAGATGAGCAAACCAAAAGTATTAAGATTAGACAACATGTCGCTTCATAGTATGTTAAATGAGGATTCTGAGTTAATCCCTTTAATGACGCCCGAAGATGAGGAAATTATTAATAAAGAAAGCGTACCCGAAATCTTACCAATTTTACCACTTAGAAATACAGTATTATTTCCAGGTGTTGTAATTCCTATTACTGCGGGTAGAGATGCATCTATTCAATTGATAAAGGATGCAAATAAAGGCGATAAAGTAATTGGGGTGGTTGCACAAAGAAATGAAGACGAAGAAGAACCTACTTTAAAAGATATTCATACAACAGGTGTAGTTGCACAGATTTTACGTGTTTTAAAAATGCCTGATGGTAATACAACTGTTATTATTCAAGGTAAAAAACGGTTCGAAATAGATGCTATTATTCAGGATAAACCGTATTTGAAGGCTTCTGTAAAAGAGGCATTTGAAGACAAAGAAGTGGCGGATGAAAAAGAATTTGAAGCAATTATAGAATCGATTAAAGAACAGGCTTTAGAAGTAATAAAGGAAAACCCGATGTTGCCTTCAGAAGCGTCTTTTGCTATTAAAAACATCAAGTCGAACTCCTTTTTGGTGAATTTTATTTCATCAAATATGGATTTAAGTGTAGCTCAAAAACAAGTAATTTTAGAAAAAGACAATCTAAAAGAACGTGCTTTATTAGCTTTAAAAAATTTAAATAAAGAACTCCAAAAATTACAATTACGTAATGATATTCAGTCTAAAACACGTGAAGATTTAGACCAACAGCAGCGTGAGTATTATTTACACCAACAGTTAAAAACGATTCAAGAAGAATTGGGTGGTGCTTCTAATGACGAAGAGTTGGAGGAAATGCGCAAAAAAGCAAAAACGAAGAAATGGAATAAAGAAGTGGGGCTTACTTTTGAAAAAGAGTTAAATCGCTTAAAAAGAATGAATCCGCAAGCTGCTGAATACGGCGTGCAGAGAAGTTATTTAGAATTGTTATTGGAGTTGCCTTGGGGAATTTACTCTGAAGATAAATTCGATTTAAAACAAGCAACAAAGGTTTTAGATAGAGATCATTTTGGTTTAGAAAAAGTAAAAGAAAGAATTATAGAACATTTAGCCGTTTTAAAGTTAAGGGGAGATATGAAATCGCCAATTATCTGTCTGTATGGCCCTCCAGGTGTTGGTAAAACATCATTAGGTAAATCTGTAGCAGAAGCATTAGGACGTAAATATGTAAGAATGTCTTTAGGTGGCTTGCGCGATGAGGCAGAGATTCGAGGTCATAGAAAAACATATATTGGTGCAATGCCAGGACGTTTAATTCAGAATTTAAAAAAGTCAGGAACTTCAAATCCTGTCTTTGTTTTAGATGAGATCGATAAATTGGGGCAAAGCCATCAAGGCGATCCTTCTTCTGCGATGTTAGAGGTATTAGACCCTGAGCAAAATGAGACTTTTTATGACAATTATTTAGAAGTTGGATATGATTTATCTAAAGTACTTTTTATTGCAACAGCTAACAATTTAGGACAAATTCCTTGGGCGTTGCGCGATAGAATGGAAATTATAAATGTATCTGGTTATACTATCGAAGAAAAAGTAGAAATTGCTAAAAGACATTTACTACCAAAGCAGTTAAAAGAGCATGGATTAACTGTCAAGGATTTAAAGTTAGGGAAGAAGCAGTTAGAACAAATTGTAGAGGGTTACACGCGTGAATCTGGCGTACGTGGTTTGGAAAAGAAAATAGCAAAAGTGGTGCGTTTTGCAGCAAAATCTATTGCGTTAGAAGAGGAATATGATATTACATTAACTGCGGAAAAAGTAGCCGATATTTTAGGAACTCCAAGAAATAGAGATAAATTCGAAAATAACGATGTTGCTGGTGTAGTTACTGGTTTGGCTTGGACACAGGTTGGTGGAGATATTTTATTTATAGAATCTATTTTATCTAAAGGAAAAGGATCTCTTTCTATTACGGGTAATTTAGGTACTGTAATGAAAGAATCTGCAACCATTGCGTTGCAATACATTAAATCGAATGCTGAAGAGTTTGGTATTAACCCAGAAATTTTAGAAAAGTACAATGTGCACATTCACGTTCCTGAAGGGGCAACACCAAAAGACGGACCAAGTGCAGGTATTACCATGTTAACCTCTTTAGTTTCTTCTTATACACAGCGTAAAATTAAAAATAAATTGGCAATGACAGGTGAAATTACTTTACGTGGCAAAGTATTACCAGTTGGTGGCATAAAAGAAAAAATATTGGCTGCAAAAAGAGCCAATATTAAAGAAATAATTTTGTGTAAAGAAAATGAGAAAGACATTTTAGAAATAAAAGAGAGGTACCTTAAAGGTTTAACATTTCATTATGTTACAGAAATGAAACAAGTAATAGCCCTTGCGCTTACAAAGCAAAAAGTTTCAAATGCTAAGAAATTTGTATAAATTAAAAAGCCTTCTTATCGGAGGCTTTTTAATTTATACACGTTACTATCTTCTTATTTAAAACAGATTTATAAAGAATTAACTAGTTTTTTTTTTAGGGAGCACTAAACTCATCAAAAAAAGTATTAATTTACATGCTTTAAAGTAGTTAACTTAAATTCAATGTACATGAAATCTCATATAAAATATAGTACCATTTGTACCATATTCCTTTTAACAGTCTTTTTTACTGCTTGTATCTCAAATATAGAAGAACAGCAAGAAGAACTAACAAAGGTTTCTTTTATGAACGATGTAAAGCCAATTATGGATGCTAGATGTTTGTCTTGCCATGGGGTTGGTGGAAATTTTCCTGAGTTAAAAAACTATTCAGAAGTGAGCAATCATGCTTCCATGGTAAAAAGTGAAGTTGCAAGTGGTCGTATGCCAAAAGGTGCAGTTTTAACAGCGGCGCAGATAAAGAGTATTGTAGATTGGGTAGATGAAGGTGCTTTAGATAATTAATGTACAGATTTAGAAAATGAAAAAAATTAGTATATACATTTTAATAATAGGTCTTTTAGGCATTTTTATTGGGTATAAAATGTATAACAAACCGCATATAAATGTTGCTAAAAAATCTGTAGACATTAACATAGCTGCAAGTACCTTATTAGCAGATTTTTCTTCGGACGAAACAAAGGCCAATTCAAAATACCTAGATAAGATTATTGCCGTAAAAGGGATGGTTACTAATATAGAATTTAATGGTGAAAAAGCAGCAATTTCATTACACACAAAAGATGACTTTGGAAGTGTGGTTTGTTATTTAGTAAAGGATGAGTTTAAGAAGAGTGCAGAAATAAAAGAAGGGCAAGAAGTCGTTTTAAAAGGTATTTGTACTGGTTTTTTAATGGATGTAATTCTTGTTAAGTGCGTTATTATGAATTTAAAATAAAATAGTATGAAAATCTTAAGTACCTTTTTTTTGTGTCTCTTTTTGGTTTCATCTGCCAATGCGCAGGAACGTTTTTTAACTAAAAAGGGAATGATTTCTTTTTTTTCAGAAACTCCAATAGAAAATATAGAAGCTCAAAATAATCAGGTTTTAAGCATTGTAGACGCCACTAGCGGTAAAATGGCTATTGCTATTTTGATGAAGTCTTTTATGTTTAAAAAAGCATTAATGCAAGAACACTTTAATGAGAATTATGTAGAATCTGACAAGTATCCAAAAGCAACTTTTAAAGGAGATATTATAGATTTTGAGAGCATTACAACTTCCGAAACAACTACAGCTATAAAAGGAGATTTGACAATTCACGGAAAAACAAAAGAAATTACTATTAATGCTGTTACTAAAAAAACAAACGAGGTTATTGAAATGACAGGAAATTTCTTTATTAATTTAACAGATTTTGATGTTAAAATTCCTTCTGTAGTAAAAAATAATATTTCAGAAAAAATAAAAGTAAGTTTTCGTTTGTATCACAAAGCATATAAAAAGTAACCTATGAAAAAAATATTTTTAACACTATTCTTAATTTTAGCTAGTTTACAGCTTTCTTCTCAAGATTTATTAGATATTTTGGAGCTTGAGGCTCCAGTAACCGAAAATATAGTGTCAGCGACCTTTAAAGGAACTAGAATTGTAAACGGACATTCTATAGAAAACAGAAAAAATAAAGAATTAGAGTTTATTATTTCTCATAGATTTGGGAGGATTAATACCGGTTTTGAAGAGCTTTTTGGATTAGATCAAGCGAATATTCGTTTTGCTCTAGAATATGGTTTAACAGACGATTTAACCGCTGGTCTAGGAAGAAGTAGTTTTGAAAAAACCTATGATGGTTATTTGAAATACAGTTTACTAAAACAGAAAACGGGTGCAAATGCATTTCCTTTTGCAGTTTCTCTTTTTGGAAGTATTGCTGCCAAGAGTCAGAAAGCAATTGCAGGAAATGAAAGAACTTTTGCTGAAAGCTTATTTTATGTGGGGCAAGTTTTAATTGCTAAAAAAGTAAACTCTTCATTATCAATTCAAGTAACACCAACATATGTGCATAGAAATTTAGCAACGATAGCTGCAGATCCACATGATATTTTTGCGCTCGGTTTTGGTACAAGAGTAAAGTTGAGTAAACGAGTTTCTTTAAATGCAGAATATTACCAGCAGTTTCAAAAGCTTACATCTGTTAATGCTCGAAACTCATTGGCTTTTGGTGTAGATATAGAAACTGGTGGCCACGTTTTTCAGATTATTCTATCAAATGCAATTACAATGGTAGAAAAATCATTTATAACAGAAACAACAGGGAACTTTTTTGGCGGAGACATTCACTTAGGATTTAATCTTTCTAGAACTTTTTAACCAAAATAAGAATTATTCTATAATTTCGTAATCAATACTTAGTTTACGAAAAGCTCTTAAGGCAGATCCAGAATTTTTACCATCTAATTCAATATCGACGGTATCTCCTTCTAAAAGTATTTCTGCAAGCTCTGCAGCTAAAGAATCGGTAATGGTAGCCGAAAATTCTGCAATGCATCTCGCTATTGCTCTTTTATCTGGTCTTTGTGCATCGCAAGACAATAAATTTACTTTCATAAGAATGGTGTTTCTATTTGCAAGATACAAGAGTTAGGATAAATAATTAGGCTACTTTCGTATTATTAATGCAAACAGCTTCGGTGTTTAATCTTTCAATTCAATTTTCGAGTTACTTTCTTTTAATAAATTTAGATAATCTTCAATTTTAAACACATTACTATTAAATCTAGAAGTTCTGTTACTACCTTCATTTTGTCTCACAATAGACCTGGCATAGCGTCTTACTTCATCTTTAGATGTTAAGATAATTCCAGGAACTGGAGTGCTTTTTTCATTTTCATCTTTAGCTACCATTGTAAAATAAGAAGAATTACAATGTTTGGTTTCTCCTGTTCTAATATTTTCAGATTCTACACGCAAACCAATTACCATAGAAGTTCTGCCGGTATAATTCACAGAAGCTTTTAAGGTTAAAAGCTCTCCAACTTCTATAGGATTTAAAAAATCTACTTTATTTACAGAGGCTGTAACGCAATAGTTACTAGAGTGTTTAGAGGCGCAAGCAAATGCAATTTGATCCATTAAATTTAAAATATGACCACCATGTATTTTTCCACTAAAATTAGAATGTGAAG
>Ga0209197_1000168_pt1 | contig 48701 bp, 42 predicted proteins | sample COGITO_mtgs_1105_4_FD_184802 | JGI IMG/M metagenome (GOLD analysis project Ga0209197, IMG submission 184802) | Pelagic marine microbial communities from North Sea - COGITO_mtgs_110512 (SPAdes) (version 2) | ecosystem: Environmental > Aquatic > Marine > Epipelagic ... | reverse complement strand
CTATTCAACCAATGGTTGATAAATTTGTGAAAAACAAAAAAATAATAGCTATTGTCTTACTTCCATTATTCTTTATTATCGCGGTATATACACTTGCAGATTGGTCTGCAGGAATTTATATATTCTCAAACAAATTACCAACATTTGAGAGTATTAATAATCTATTTTTTGATGAGTTTTTTACAGTCTTAATTTTAGTGGATGTGGTACTGCTTTTATTTTCATTTTTTTACACAGATCAGTTTCATAAGATTATTAGAAACTCTGGCTTTGTTATTTCAACAATTTTAATACGGATGTCTTTTGGAGTAAGTGGTTTGATTAGTACGATTTTAATTGTTGTAGCCGTTCTCTTCGGATTGGCAATCATAACCATTCACAATAAATACGAAGCAAACCCACTGCCTGAAAAAACTATTTAAACTTCAATTAAAAAAAGGAAAATCCAATACCAATTGAGACACTGTCTAATTTATTATTTTTAAAACCAACAATACCTTTTCTGTGAAAATCTATTCTAAAAATGGTATTCAGTCTATCTTCTCCCCCTGCCTGAATTCCTAAACCAATACCGTAATAATTCCCATCGGGATAATTAGATGAGGGTGTCCACATTTTACCGTATCGTACTTCCACAAAATGGGTGCTGTCGTCTTGTTCTGTGATATTATATTTTAGGCTTCCATAGGTAGGGAAGGCCTTAATATCATAATTCCAATGTAAATCATATCCAGAATTAAAAGCAATGGCAATTCTCTGTTTAAATTCATACCCAAAACCAAATCTAAAAAATAATGCAGATGGCACAATTAAGGGTCCGTTATCGTCATTCGGTCCAATTTGATAATCTTCATTAATACCTAGGGTGAAATTTATATCTCCTGTAAAAAAAGGTCTTCCTAATTTTTCTTGGGAAATAGCATTTTGAAAAATAAAAACAGTAATTACAGTTAGTAATATTTTTTTCATATCAACTATTTTACAAAAAATAGTTTATCAAAAACTATTCCACTTCAAGTTTCTTATCAAAAATAATAATTAAGCAAATTTATATGTAATTTTGCAAGCATCATGAGTATCATTTCTAAAGACATACAAAAAGCAGTGCAATTATTAACCGAAGAACAGTTGGTGGCAATACCAACGGAGACAGTTTATGGTTTGGCAGGAAATATTTTTAGCGAAAAAGCAATTAAAAGTATTTTTTCTACAAAGCAGCGTCCATTTTTTAATCCGTTAATTGTGCATATTTCTTCTGTAAAATCTTTAAATAATCTTGTAACTCATGTTCCTGAAAAAGCCAAATTGTTAGCTGCTGCTTTTTGGCCAGGTTCAATGACCTTAGTTTTAAAAAAGAGCAAAACTATTCCTGATATTATTACGGCAGGAAAAGACACTGTTGCTGTTCGTGTACCAAACCATCCTATAACTTTAGCCCTATTAAAAAAATTACCATTTCCTTTAGCGGCTCCAAGTGCAAATCCTTTTGGAAGCATTAGCCCTACAAAACCAGCACACGTAGAAAATTATTTTAGGAATAGTATAAAGATGGTTTTAGACGGTGGTTCTTGTGCAAACGGAATTGAGTCTACTATTATTGGTTTTGAAAATGAAGAACCTGTTATTTACAGGTTAGGTGCTTTACCCTTAGAAGAAATTGAAGCAGTAGTTGGTAAGATTTCTATCAAAAATAAAAAAGAAGAAAAACCAGATGCCCCAGGAATGCTGGCTAGACATTATGCACCTAAAACAAGTACTTTTTTAGTTGATGATGTTGCTGGTGAAATAGAAAAAAATAAAGGAAAAAAAATGGGAGTTTTAGTATTTAAATCTTCTTTAAATAACGAAAATATTACTGAAATAATCTTATCTAAAAACGGCTCTTTGCAAGAAGCTGCATCGAGACTATATTCGGCAATGCATGATTTAGATAGTAAAAATTTAGACCTTATTATTGCAGAGCGTTTTTCTGAATTTGGCCTAGGAAAATCTATAAATGACAGACTACAACGCGCAACATTCAAGTAAATTACCTTACAAAACGATAGGTTGCTTTTATTAGAAAAGTATCACTAGCAGGAATATCAAAAACCTGATTACGAACACTATCCGTAAGAGAATCATTAAAATCTTGTGAACCAGCAGAGCCTCTTGACCAAACAAAAAACAACTCAGAACCCGGAATATATTCCCAACGTACCACTAAGTTTGTTTGCAATTGCACAAAAGAAAAATCTGGTTTTCTAAAAGCATAATCTATATTTCCATTCACATTATCATCTACTAAATAGCCGCCGTTTGGAAAATCATATTCTAATTTTCCATCATTATTTAAATCAATAGCAATGGGGTCGTTTGTATAAGAAATTTGATTTTCATCATATAAAGTAATACGCTCACTAAAAGAACTTGCTATAGGATTATTTACAAAATTAAAATCCGAGTACCTTCCTCTAGAGATAAATGGTTGTCCGTAAAATTGTACAGAAAAATTCGGATTTAAACTGTAATTTAATCGCAGCGTCGTAGACCAATTTTGATTATTAATTTGTCCTAAAACATATCTTTTTTCAGCGCCAAAGTTTGTTGTTGTGATATACTGTGTCTTATCTACGGTTTGCTGTAGTTCTGAGTTTAGAGACATACTGAAAGCGTCAAAAGGCTGGTAATTCATTCTGACGACATATTTACTTAAATTGTTTATATTTCTGTTTGTTTTGCGTTTTATATACCCTAAAGTAAAACTCAACTTTTTAGTACTATCAGAATTAAGAAAAAAGTACACAAAATCTTTATTTGCAAATCTCCAACGTGGTCCGCCTCTTAAATAGGCATTTTCGTACAGTAAAGGATTGTGACCAAGCCCTAAATTTGTAGACCAATTGTTTATCCAATTTATTCTTCCCTCTAATTTATACTCCATTTCATTTTGATTTCCTTGAAAATCAAAATTTGATAACTGTTCTAAACTAACTTTAATATCTCTATAGATTTTTGTAGGAACTTGCCACAAATAGTTTATTTCTGCAAACTGAATAATTTCATCTGTTTCGCGCAAAAAACCTACATCATTTAATTCTAATTCTGGTGATCTCCAAACAAGTCCACCATTATATCTCCAATTTCCACCGCCTTGTTTTCCGATATTAATTTTACCTCCTGTACCTGTTAAAGAGGTTCTAGTTGGATCTACATTCACATGATCTGCATCTGTTCTCTGGAATAATCTTGTAATAGAACGCTGCGTCCTTTCAATAGCTTCCTCACTTCCTGTCACATAACTTATAATTGTATTTCCTTCAATATAAAAATTTCTATTTTTCCAAGTATGTCTAAAGTCGATTCCACCGGTATATGCTGCTTTATGTAATTCGGAAAAATTACCATTTAAATTTCTGTTGGTTGCTGTAAAAATTCCACCTAGATAAGAATTCCGTTCATTAAAATCTTTCTGAGCTCTAGCAACAAAATAATTAGTTAATGGTTCTACAATTTCTTCTCTTGTATTGCCATCTGTTTGTTTTATTTCTGCAAACTCATTTGCCGTAAGACTTTCTAAAAAGCCAATAGACCAACCATTTTTAGTTTTTCCAGAAAATTTTGTAGCACCCAAAATTGTAGAATTCTTTGGTATATTTGCATATTCACCCTCTGCCAAAGTTGGATCTCTGTGCGGATTCCTACCAATTCTTCTGCTGTAAAAAAGATTATCTCTTCCGTCTGCAAATTCAAAATCAAAAATATTTTTATTTTCTACAAAAAAAGGTCTTTGTTCTCTAAAAAAAATCTGAAATCCGTCTAATGCAATAGTTCCTGGATCTGCTTCTACTTGTCCGAAATCTGGATTTATTGTTAGATCTAAGGTCAAGTCATTGGTAATTCCAATTTTTGCATCTAAACCTACATTCACTTTAAAATCACTCCCATCTCTATATGGGTTGTTTCCTTCCTTCGGATAAGAATCATTTTGCAAAACTGTATAAGGCTGAACTTCTAATTGCTTTTGTAATTTTAACTTTATCAAACCACGTAATTCACCAGATTCACTTATAAATCCTGCTTTATCATTCGGAATTCTTTGCCAAAGAGAACGCTCATTTTTTCTAAATATATTTCTAACAACATTAAATCCCCAAATTTGTTCTTCTGCATTTCCAAATCTTAATTGAGTAAAAGGAATTTTCATTTCAGCTGTCCAACCTTTGTCATCTAAATGCGCATCTGTATACCAAATAGGATTCCAACTATCATCAATGTTTTCACCATTTTCTGAAGCAATTTCCTCACCTTTTACACCAGCAGCAGTAGTTGTAAACATAAAAGCTGTTCTTTTATCATGATAACTATCTATAATTACACTTACTCTATCACCTGCAAAACCATCTCTTCTACTTAATCTTTGTTCTATTAATTCTGGATTCTCATCTAAAGCTCTTAAAGCAATGTATAAGTAATTGGCATCGTACATTACTTTAAATTTTGTTTGATACATTGGAGCAGTTCCCTCATTCGGCTCATTTTCTACAAAGTCTGAAGACCAATCTACAATATCCCAAGCAATTTCAGATATTTTACCATCTATAACGGGTACTTCAACTAATTTCTTAGTTGTATAAATTCTTTTAGAAATTTCATTGGTTACCAATTTCTGTGAACTTAAACTAGTGCTACAAAAACAAATGAATAAGACGATTAAAATATTATACTTCATCACTTTTAAGGTTGACTGTATCTTGTCGAAATTACTTTTCAAAACAGTTTTGTTTTGACAAAAGTACTTCTCTATTTTCTTAAGGTTGTGTTAATTTTAAAAACATTGTAAGCAAAGACCATTCCTTAATAGGAATTAAAAAGACTTTGATTTTTAAATTTGTTCTCTTTTAAGTAATTATTTGTTCTTTTTTTTAAAAAATAAGCTATTTTTACTTCAATTTTATTGAAACAGCTCAATTCTTGGCGAGAAAAAATTAGATAAGACGACGGAAACTTTTTTTCTAATAGAACAAATTTATGCACAAAATTTACCAACTAAAAATCCCTAAAAGATTTCAATTACTAAAGACTTTTAGCCTTACTTTCTTAATGCTTTCTCTAATTGTACGTTTATTTTTATATATCTTCAGCTTTAATTACTTTGATTTTAGCTTCCTAAATCTTATTAAAATTTTTAGTCTTGGTTTTATCTTTGATATTGGTTCTTTGTCTTATATCTTAGCGTTGTACGCTATATATCTCTTGCTTGTTCCCCTGAAATTTCACGGAGGCAAACTTGACAAAGTAGTCTCTAAATTCATGTATGGATTTTTTCTATTTCTAACTATTGGCTCCCTATTGGCAGAAATTCCTTTTTGGCAAGAATACCAAAGAAGATATAATTTTATAGCCGTAGACTACCTTTTATATACCTATGAGGTTATTGAAAATATTCACCAATCGTTTCCAATTCCCATCCTTCTTGGCGTTATACTTTTAATTATTATACTGAGTATCCGTTTTGCAAAAAAACAAAATGCTTACAAAAACACTTTTAAAAGCAATGATTCTTTTTTTACAAAAGCTATGCCTGCTTTTTTAATATTTTTAATATTTGGAATCTTTCATTTTTCCATTCAAAATACACAAGCAGAAATTTTTCAGAATATTAATGAAAATGAATTGGCAAAATCTGGGTTGTATTCCTTTTTTGCTGCCTATAAAAGTAATGAGTTAAATTATAATGAATTTTACCTAACCTTAACTGAAAAGGAAAATTTTACAATCGCAAGGAAGCTTGTGAAAGCTTCAAATGATAGTTTATTTAAAAACCCAAATAGCATCCTGCGTTTTACTAAAAATTTAGGGGAAGAAAAAAAACCTAATGTTATTTTTATTGGTTTAGAAAGCATGAGTGCTTCCTTCCTTAAAAGGTTCGGCAACACAAACAACTTAACACCAACGATAGATTCACTGCATAAAAAATCCATTGCATTTACTAATATGTATGCAACTGGAACTCGCACCATTCGTGGACTAGAAGCCATAATACTCGCAATCCCTCCAACTCCTGGAAGAAGTATTGTTAAGAGAAAATCGAACACCAATCTTTTTACCATTGGAGAAGTTTTTAAACAAAAAGGATATTCAAGAACTTTTATTTACGGTGGTGATTCGCATTTTGATAACATGTTGAATTTCTTTAGTTTTAATGAATTTGATATTGTGGACAGAAAAAAATGGCATCGCCTGCAAGACCAATTACCTGTAAAAAGAAGCAGGATAGAAGATGTTGAGGTAACTTTCGAGAATGCTTGGGCTACTTGTGATGAAGATCTTTTAAACAAGGTGCTAAAGATTGCTGACAAACAACATACAACAAATCAGCCTTTCTTTAATTTTGTAATGACCAGCTCAAATCACCAACCTTATACCTTTCCCGAAGGTTTAATTGCTTCTAATGAAAAAACGAGAAATAACGCAGTGAAGTATTCTGACAAAGCACTCCAACAATTTTTTGAAACAGCAAAAACAAAACCTTGGTTTTCCAATACTGTATTTGTAATCATGGCAGATCATTGTGCCTATAGTGCCGGTAGGTCTGAAATTAATATTAAAAACCATCACATTCCTGCATTTATTTATAACCTAAGAGGTGTAAAAACGGCTGAAGTTGATAAATTATCTTCTCAAATTGATATTTTTCCAACACTTTTTGGTTATTTAAATTGGAGTTATAACAATCTTTTTTTTGGAAAAGACATCTCTAAAATGACTTCAATTGATACGCGTGCTTTTATTGGAAATCACAGAAAAGTATCCCTTTTAAAAAACAATAAATTATTAGTTTTAGAAACTCAAAAAAAATACGCTTCTTATACCTACGACAGAAAGAAAAACGACCTAAATACAATGAAAAATGATACCACTTTATTAAAGGAAACCGTTGCTTATTACCAATCTGCTTTTGAGCTATTTAAGACGGGAGAACTAAAATTAAAAATGGCTGAAAAATAATCTAAAAACACTATTTGTCAATCAAATAAATAGCACTATATTTGCACTCCTTTTTTAAGGAAAATGATTTATTTTAATTTACAAAAACTAATAGTGTAATTATGAACACATTAAGTTACAAAACAGTATCAGCAAACAGCGCTACCGTAAACAAGGAGTGGGTTTTAGTTGATGCGGACGGGCAAACGTTGGGTCGTCTATCTTCTATAGTAGCAAAGCTAATTAGAGGCAAGTACAAACCAAACTTTACTCCTCACGTAGATTGTGGAGACAACGTGGTTATCATCAACGCAGAAAAAATTGTATTATCTGGAAACAAATGGAAAGAGAAATCTTACATCCGTCATACGGGTTATCCAGGTGGACAAAGATCATTAACTGCAACAGAAATGTTTGAGAAAGATCCTACAAGATTAGTCGAAAAAGCAGTAAAAGGAATGTTACCAAAAAATATTTTGGGAGCAGCGTTATTCAGAAACTTGTATGTTTATGCAGGTACTGAGCACAAACAAGCAGGACAAGAACCTAAAGCTATTAACCTTAACGATCTTTTATAATGGATATAGTACACAAAATTGGTAGAAGAAAAACAGCTGTTGCTCGTATTTATCTTTCAGAAGGTAAAGGGAACATTACTGTAAATAAAAAAGACTACAAGAGTTATTTTACAACAGGTACCTTACAATATAAAGTACAACAGCCATTAATGTTAACAGAAAACTTAGAGTCTTATGACATTAAAGTTAATGTTTACGGTGGTGGAATAACAGGACAAGCTGAAGCGATTCGTTTAGCAATTACTAGAGCATTAGTTCATATTGATGCAGACCATAGACTTATCTTGAAACCAGAAGGTTTACTAACGCGTGATCCAAGAATGGTTGAACGTAAGAAATTTGGTCAGAAGAAAGCACGTAAAAAATTCCAATTCTCGAAACGTTAATATTAAACGCAGAATTTATTCTGTATTTTATTATTTCGAGAACTGTTATTATTACACACAATTAATATTAAACAGTTTAGCATCTAAATATATAAGACTCCGAAAAGACTACTTATATATTGATTTCAAAACAGAAAGTAAACACATTTAAAAAATGGCAAACGTAAATATTCAAGAATTATTAAACAATGGTGTGCATTTTGGACACCTTACTAGAAAATGGAATCCTAACATGGCTCCATACATTTATACAGAAAGAAACGGTGTTCACATCATCGATTTGTATAAAACTGCAGCAAAAATAGAAGAAACTTCAGAAGCTTTAAAAAAGATTGCAAACTCTGGACGTAAGATTTTATTTGTAGCTACAAAAAAACAAGCTAAGGATATTGTTGCTGAAAAAGCGAAAGTTATAAACATGCCTTATATTACTGAAAGATGGCCTGGTGGAATGTTAACAAACTTTGTTACTATTAGAAAAGCTGTAAAGAAAATGGCTATAATTGATAGAATGAAGACAGATGGTTCTTTTGATGCATTATCTAAAAGAGAAAAATTACAAATCAATCGTCAGAGAGAGAAATTGGAAAAGAATTTAGGTTCTATTTCTGATATGACTCGTTTACCTGGTGCTTTATTTATAGTTGATATCAAAAAAGAACACATTGCTGTAGCAGAAGCTCAAAAATTAAATATTCCAATTTTTGCAATGGTAGATACAAACTCTGATCCAAGAGAAGTAGACTACGTAATTCCTGCAAATGATGACGCTTCAAAATCTATTAACGTAGTATTATCTTTTGTTACTGATGCAATTGCAGACGGTTTATCTGAAAGAAAAGCAGACAAAGAGAAAGTAAAAGAAGCTCCAAAAAAGGAAGAAGCTAAAGTAGAAGCTCCAAAAGCTAAAGTAGAAGCTCCAAAATCGGAAGTAGAAGCTCCTGAAGTTGAAGAAGCAAAAGTAGAGGCTCCTGCAAAGAAAGAAGCTCCGAAAGCAAAAGCTCCTAAAAAAGCAAAAAAGAAAGCTGAAGTTGCTGAAACACCTACTGAAGAAAAAAAATAATTTAAGAACAATTCAGAAACCTAGGTTTCTGAACAAAAAATAAGTGACATGGTAAAAGTAAGTGCTGCTGACGTTAAAAAATTAAGGGAAGCAACTGGAGCTGGAATGATGGACTGTAAAAAGGCATTAGTAGAAGCAGAAAATAACTTCGATGAAGCTATAAATATTTTACGTAAAAAAGGTCAGAAAATTGCTGCAAAAAGAGCTGATAGAGATTCTACAGAAGGAGTTGCGGTAACAAGAATTAATGACTCAAAAACAGAAGGCGTAGCTATTGTATTAGCTTGTGAAACTGATTTTGTTGGTAAAAATGAATCTTTTGTAGCTTTAGGTGGTCAATTTGCAGATATCGCATTAAATGTTGCAGATAAAGAAGCTTTCTTAGCTGCAGATTTTGGAGGTATGACTGTTGCAGACAAACTAATTGAGCAAACTGGTGTTATTGGAGAAAAGTTAGAGATAACAGCTTTCGATAAAATTGAAGCTGCCTATGTTGGTGCTTACACTCACATTGGTAAAATTGCTGCTCTTGTTGGTTTATCTACTGCAGTAGACAATGCTGAAACTTTATCTAAAGATGTTGCAATGCAAGTTGCCTCTATGGGAGCAACTACATTATCTTATAAAGATTTTGATACTGCATTTGTTACAGCAGAAACTGAAGCTAGAATCGCGGTGATAGAAAAAGATAATATAGAATTAGGTAGATTAGGAAAAACATTAAAAAACATTCCTCAATATATTTCTATGTCTCAATTATCTGATGCTATATTAGCCAAAGCTGAAGATGCTGCAAAAGCAGAATTAAAAGCAGAAGGAAAACCAGAACAAATTTGGGATAGAATCTTACCAGGAAAAATGGAAAGATTTATTGCAGATAACACAACTTTAGACATGGAACAATGTCTTTTAGATCAATCTTTTATTAAAGATGAGAAGAAAAACGTTGCACAATATGTTACAACATATGGTGATGTTGAAGTTAGTGGATTTAAAAGGGTAACTTTAGGATAACATAATTCTTAAAATTATATTTACAAACCTCGTTTTCATATTATTTGAAAACGAGGTTTTTTTGTTCAGAAAAAAGAAAATCAAAAAAAAAACGTAATTTTACACAACTTAGAAAATAAACTATGCAATACAAAAGAATTCTTTTAAAATTAAGCGGAGAGGCCTTAATGGGCGATAGGCAATATGGAATTGACCCTAAACGACTTGCTGAATATGCAAAAGAAATAAAAGAAGTAGTAGAAAAAGGTATCGAAGTTGCTATTGTAATTGGCGGGGGAAATATATTTAGAGGTGTTGCTGGTGCGGCCAATGGAATGGATCGTGTACAAGGAGATCATATGGGCATGCTAGCTACCTGTATAAATGGTTTAGCTCTGCAAAGCGCCTTGGAAGACGAAGAAGTTCATACAAGACTTCAAACAGCCTTAGAAATAAAAGAAGTTGCAGAACCTTACATTAAAAGAAAAGCAATAAGACATTTACAAAAAGGACGCGTTGTTATTTTTGGAGCTGGAACAGGAAACCCTTATTTCACTACAGATACAGCTGCTGTTCTGCGAGCGATAGAAGTAAATGCAGATGCTATCTTAAAAGGAACTCGTGTAGATGGAATTTATAACGTAGATCCTGAAAAAGACGAAAGTGCTGTAAAATACGAAACTATTACATTTAAAGAAGTCATAGAAAAAGGTTTAAAAGTAATGGATATGACTGCCTTTACATTAAGTGAAGAAAATAAATTACCCATTATTGTATTTGATATGAATACAAACGGAAATCTATTAAAATTAGTTTCTGGAGAAAACATAGGTACAATTGTTAACACCAAATAAAATAGAATCTTTAAATTAATAAAAAGATGAACGAAGAAATAGAATTTATATTAGATACAACTAAAGAAGCAATGACAAGTGCTATTGCTCATTTAGAAAAAGAATTAAGAGCTATTAGAGCTGGTAAGGCAACCCCTGCAATGTTAGCGAATGTAATGGTAGATTATTACGGTTCTCAAACACCATTAGGGCAAGTTGCAAATGTTACAACACCAGATCCAAGAACGATTGCAATACAACCTTGGGAAAAAAATATGCTACAACCAATTGAGAAAGCAATTATGATTGCAAATCTTGGTTTTAATCCAATGAACAATGGTGATATTATTATGATAAATGTACCACCATTAACTGAGGAAAGAAGAATTGGGCTAGCAAAACAAGCAAAAGCTGAAGCTGAACACGCGAAAGTCGGTATTAGAAACGCTAGAAAAGATGCCAATAACGATATTAAGAAAACAGATATCTCTGACGATTTAAAAAAGGACTCTGAAGCAGAAGTACAAAAGCTTACAGATTCTTTTGTAAAAATTATAGAAGAAACACTCTCTGTAAAAGAAAAAGAGATTATGACTGTTTAAGAAACTATCAAATTATAGAAAAGGTGTTTTTTAAAAACACCTTTTTTTTTGCTTAAAACTCATTTGGAATTTGGCTATATTTGCACAAATTATTTTTTATGAATTTTTGGACGAAAATTGCGGGTATTATTCTAAGAAACCGTTACTTGGTTTTAATAAGTATCGCAATTATTACTGGTTTATTAGCATCCCAAATGAAGTATATGAAATTTTCATATACCGAGGCAAATTTGCTGCCAGAAGACCATGAAGCCAATATAGAATACAACAAATTTCTACAAATTTTTGGAGAGGAAGGTAATTTAGTTATTCTTGGAGTTAAAGATTCAACTGTTTTTACACCTAAAAAGTTTAATGCTTGGAATAAATTAGTAGCGCAATTTGATGAAAGAAAAGAAGTTGACTTTACAATTTCTATTGCCGATGTAAAGAAGCTGAAAGCAGATAGAAAAAAGAGAAAGTTTATTTTAGAACCTTTATACAGTAAAAATCCTACTACAAAAGAAGAAGTAAATATAATTAAAAAAGAACTCTTTGAGAAGCTTCCTTTTTATGATAATTTACTTTACAATAAAGAAACGGGTACTTTACAGACCGCTATTTATATTAAAAAGGAAATTATAAATACACCTGCAAGAAGAGACTTCATTTTTGATATACTAATACCTGGAATAAAAAAATTCGAAGAAGAAACTAATTTAGATGTGCGCGTTTCTGGAATGCCATATATTAGAACATTAAATGCCCAAAATATTCAAGATGAAATCATGCTCTTTGTTGGAGGTGCATTAGGAATTACAGCACTTATATTTTTCTTTTTCTTTAGATCCTTTCGAGCTACATTCATTACATTATTAGTGGTTATAATTGGTGTTATCTGGGCTTTTGGCTTTATTGGTTTATTCGGTTATGAAATAACGGTATTATCTGCATTAATACCACCTTTAATTATTGTCATTGGCGTACCAAATGCAGTCTTCCTCATTAACAAATATCAGCAAGAAATAAAGAAACATGGACAGCAAGCAAAAGCTTTACAACGCGTAATTTCTAAAATTGGAAATGCAACTTTAATGACAAATATTACAACTGCATCTGGTTTCGCAACTTTTGTTTTTGTAAAAAGTAATTTACTGCGTGAATTTGGAATTTTGGCTTCAGTAAATATTATCAGTATTTTCATATTGGCACTGTTAATCATACCAATCATTTATAGTTTCATGCCAATTCCCAAGAAAAAACATTTAAGTCATTTAGAAACAAAATGGATTGATAATGTGGTTAATTGGATGGAAAAAATGGTGAGAACCAACAGAATTACTATATATTTTGCAACTGTTTTAGTAATTGTATTAAGTATTATTGGTGTTTATAAAATTACAGTTTCTGGAAGTTTAATTGAAGACATGCCCAAAAACACAGATTTCTATAAAGATATTAAATTCTTCGAAAAAGAGTTTGGAGGAATAATGCCTTTAGAAATTTTAATCGATACTAAAAAAAATAAAGGCGTCATGAAGCTATCCACTTTAAAAAAGATGGAAAAGCTGAACGAAACAATAGAAAGCTTTCCTGAATTATCAAAACCAATCTCTGTAGTGAACTTAGTAAAGTATTCAAAACAGGCGTATTATAATGGAAATCCGAAATACTACCAATTACCAACAAATCAAGAACAAAGTTATATATTTTCATATTCTAAAAACTCCAGTAGAGATACTGGAATGCTAAAAACATTTGTAGATTCTACCGGACGTTATGCTAGAATTACCACTTTCATGAAAGATATTGGTACAGAAAAAATGGATATTATTCAAGAGCGCTTAAAGACAGTAATAGCAAAAGAATTTCCAGCAGACAGATATACTGTATCATTAACAGGTAAAGCCTTGGTCTTTATAAAAGGAACAAACTATTTAATAAAAAACTTAGTTATTTCTTTATCACTGGCTATTTTATTAATTGCCATTTTTATGGCTTGGATGTTTAGATCACCACAAATGATTATAATTTCATTGATTCCAAACATGTTGCCATTACTAATTACCGCGGGTTTAATGGGTTTTTTAAACATACCTATAAAACCATCTACCATATTAGTGTTTAGTATCGCATTTGGTATTTCTGTAGACGATACAATTCATTTTTTAGCCAAATATAGACAGGAACTTATTGCCAATAAATGGAAGATTAAACCTTCTGTTTATTCTGCGTTACGAGAAACTGGTGTAAGTATGTTTTATACTTCTATTGTGTTATTTTTTGGTTTTTTAGTTTTTACCCTTTCTAGTTTTGGTGGAACAATTGCCTTAGGTGGTCTGGTTTCTGTAACATTATTATTAGCGATGGTTTCCAACTTATTATTATTACCCTCTTTATTATTAACTTTTGAAAAGAAAATTGCAAATAAAAAAGTATTTAAAGAGCCTAAAATGAAAATTTTTCCTCCTAAAGAAGAAAAAACAAAATAGGACACAACTTTTTATTGAGCTTTCGCTGGTTGCTTAATTTGCAACAATAAAGTATCTTTACTCTTTATAAAAAGATAATCTTCGAATACAATACACTTATAAATGATGACAAAAAATAGCGTAGCAGAATTATTAAAATCAGGTTCAGTATTACAAGAGGTGATTATAAAAGGGTGGGTTAGAACTTTTAGAAGTAATCGTTTTATTGCTTTAAATGACGGCTCTACAATTAACAACATACAGTGTGTAATTGATTTTGAAAATACACCAGAAGATACTTTAAAAAGAATTACAACAGGAGCAGCGATATATATCAAAGGAATCATTGCAGAAAGTCAAGGTAAAGGACAATCTGTGGAGATTCAGGTTTCAAAGATAGAAATTCTAGGAGATTCGAATGCCGATGAATACCCAATACAACCAAAAAAACATAGTTTTGAGTTTTTAAGAGAAAACGCACACCTACGTGTGAGAACAAATACATTTAGCGCGGTAATGAGAGTGCGATCTAAGCTTTCTTTTGCAGTTCATAAATACTTTCAAGACAATGGGTTTAATTATGTAAACACACCAATTGTTACGGGTTCTGATGCCGAAGGAGCAGGAGAAATGTTTAGAGTTACATCATTTGAAGATAATAAAGCACCGGTTACAGAAGACGGAAAAATAGATTATACAAAAGACTTCTTCGGAAAAGAAACAAATCTTACCGTTTCTGGTCAGTTAGAAGCAGAAGCGTATGCAATGGCTTTAGGCAAAGTATATACTTTTGGGCCAACTTTTAGGGCAGAAAATTCAAACACAACGCGTCATTTGGCAGAATTCTGGATGATTGAACCAGAGGTTGCTTTTATGGATTTAGATGGAAATATGGATTTAGCAGAAGATTTTATAAAATCTGTGTTAACTTATGTTTTAGAGCATTGTAAAGAGGATTTAGCCTTTTTAGATGAACGTTTTATGCAAGAAGAAAATACAAAGCCTCAATTGCAAAGAAGTGAAATGAGTTTGTTAGAGAAGTTGAAATTTGTTGCTGACAACAATTTTAAAAGAGTTTCTTACACAGAAGCAATCGATATTCTGAGAAACTGTAAACCTAATAAAAAGAAAAAATTCCAATATCCTATTTACGATTGGGGAGCAGATTTGCAATCTGAACACGAGCGTTTTTTAGTTGAAAAACATTTTAAATGTCCAGTTATTTTATATGATTATCCAGCAGACATCAAAGCATTTTATATGCGTTTAAATGAAGATGGAAAAACAGTAAGAGCTATGGATGTTTTATTCCCTGGAATTGGAGAAATGGTAGGTGGCGCGCAACGTGAAGAACGTTATGATGTTTTAGTAGAAAAGATGAAAGCCATGAATATTGACGAAAAAGAGCTTTGGTGGTACTTAGATCTAAGAAAATTTGGTACAGCCGTGCATTCTGGTTTTGGTTTAGGTTTTGAGAGACTCGTTCAATTTACAACCGGTATGGGAAATATTAGAGATGTAATTCCATTTCCAAGGACACCCCAAAATGCCGATTTTTAATTTCATTTATGTATCTTTAAAAATATGCTAAAACAAGGCTTAAGTTATAAACTCCTGCAAAAATTATCTCCTCAGCAAATACAACTGATGAAGTTAATTCAATTACCAACACAAGCATTTGAAGAGCGTTTAAAGCAAGAAATAGAGGAAAACCCAGCCTTAGATACTGGTAAAGAAAAAACTGAAGATATAGATGATGATTTATCAAATGAATTTGATGATGATGATAATGATAGATCCGAGAAAGATGAAGTAGAAGATATTAATATCGACGAGTACCTTAGTGATGATGACATTCCAAATTATAAAACTCAAGCTAATAATTACTCGGAAGATGATGAAGAAAAAAATATACCTTATGCAGCAGGAACAAGCTTTCATCAATCTTTAAAAAATCAATTAAACACTTTTAGTTTAGACGAAGAGGAACAAGCTATCGCAGAATTTTTAGTTGGAAGTATTGACGATAGTGGGTATATCCGAAGAGAAATTATAGATTTAGTAGATGACTTGGCATTTACAGCCAATCTTTTTACAACAGAAGAAAAGGTAATTATAGTACTTAAAAAAGTAGTACATACTTTAGATCCTTTAGGAGTTGGAGCTAGAGATCTTAGAGAGAGTTTAATCATTCAGCTAAAAGCGAAAGATAAAACCAAATATAGAAGTTTATCTATAGATATTTTAGAAGGCGCTTTTGATCACTTCGTAAAAAAACATTATAACAAACTACAAGAAAAATTTCATATTTCTGAAGATGAGCTAAAAGAAGTTATTAAGGAAATATCTAAATTAAATCCGAAACCTGGCAGTTCTTACGCTGGCAACAATAAGATTGCAGAGCAAATTGTACCAGACTTTTCAATTAAAATTATAGAAGGAGAGCTAGATTTAGTCTTAAACGCTAGAAATGCACCAGAACTGCATGTTTCTAGAGAATACAACAATATGCTAAAAGGCTATCAAGAAGCCACAGTAAAATCAAAGTCACAAAAAGATGCTGTATTTTTTATCAAACAGAAATTAGACTCTGCTAAATGGTTCATAGATGCCATAAGACAAAGGCAACAGACCCTTTTAATAACAATGAATACTATCATGCAATATCAATATGATTATTTTTTAACTGGAGATGAGCGCAAGTTAAAACCAATGATCTTAAAAGATATTGCCGATAAGATTAATATGGATGTTTCTACTGTTTCTAGAGTCGCAAATAGTAAATATGTTTCTACACCTTATGGAACAAAATTGATCAAAGAATTCTTTTCTGAATCTATGAAAAATGACCAAGGAGAAGACGTTTCTACGAAAGAAATTAAGAAAATATTAGAAAATGTAATTCAAGAGGAGCATAAAAAGAAACCTCTAACTGACGAAAAATTAGCTGGTATTTTGAAAGAAAAAGGGTATCCCATTGCAAGAAGAACTGTTGCAAAGTATAGAGAACAGCTGGACTTACCAGTAGCGAGACTTAGAAAAGAAATTTAATGCATCGATTTTACAAGACTATTTCCGCAGTGTTACACCCTATTATGGTGCCTACTACCGGTGTTCTATTGTATTTATTAATACTACCTAATTCATATACAAGTAGACAAAAAACAGCACTATTAGCGCTCATATTTGTAACTACTTACCTTGTACCAATTCTCATATTAGAATTATTCAAAAAATTCAACTTAATAAATAATTTTAATATCAATGGTGTTAAAGAAAGAAAGGTACCAGTTGCACTAATGATTATTGTCTTCTACCTATTAGGAAATACGATAGAGAATAATATTAAAATGACGGATATTAGTTTGCTATTTTATACATCTAGTATCGCGCTAACTTTCGTATATCTCTGTTTAACGTATCAATTAAAAGTAAGTATTCATTTATTATCCTTAGGAATATCGACAGGATTTTTTATTTTGATAGGCTTTATATATAATTATAGTCTTCCTGCCGTAGTTATTGGAAATATATTATTAGCAGGAATTGTTGCTAATTCAAGACTACATTTAAAAATGCATCAACCTAAAGAAGTTTATTTAGGTTTTCTATCTGGTCTTATAGCACCCTTTGTAGTGTATAATTTCCTATAAAAAATAGAAAATTAATCCAAATTTTAAGATTTTCGTATCCACCGCTTTTCCGTTTAGAAGACCATTCTTGAAAACAGGAGATAATCCATAAAAAACATTCATAGTAAACGCATCATAACCAGCAGATATAGTTAAACCGTATTGTAATTTATTATAAGAAGATACTTTTCTATACTTAATCAGATTACTATTAGCATCTACATATTGAAAATTATTATCTAAATTATATAGGAATTTAACACCTGTATAAATCCTCCAGAAATTATATTTTATAGCAGTAGATGTTCGCCATCTTATCTCAAAAGGGAACTCTAAATTATAGGATTTAAAAATGTTTTTAGAAGTTGTAATATCATTCGTAAAAACAGTAGTTCCGCCTACTTCATCTACTTTTAATTCATGATTAAAAAAGTCATATCCAAGACCAATTCCTCCTGCAATAGCAATACTTCCGCTTTTATTCAAAATAATATCTTTTATAAAACCACCAGATAGCGCATATGAAAAGTTACTTTTTGTAATTCCTGCAGGTTGATTATACAATTGACTGTAAGAAACTGAAAAATAAATTTGATCATCTGCATACCTGTCTCCTAGACTCAAAGAATCTTTTTGAGCAAATGTTAAAAATGAAATTAGTAAAAAATATAAAAGAGTAAATCGATTTCTCATAATATGAATAAATAATATTAAAGATACAACAAATCACCTTTTGTAAGAAAGTTAAATTCAGTGCAAAAAAAAAAGGATAATTCATAAGAATTATCCTTTTATATTTAGATATTAAAAATTGTTTATTCCGCTGCCTTTGAAGCAGAGTAACTAATTTTCAAAGCATTTACATCTCTTAATTTCAATCTAATATCAATAATGGTACCTACATTAGATTCTTTATCAGCCTTAATAGAAGTTGTCATATAAGGCACTTCAGCTTCTGAAACCTTAGATCTTTCGTTTATAATAAAAGCAGGTACATCATTTGCAGTTGCTATTTTATCATTCAACTGAATTCTATTATAAGCAGTACCGTGTCTTGTTGCATCCTTAGATTTTCCAATATAGATTGTACTTACCAAACTTTTATGCTCTAGCTTTTTAACTTCTGTTGCATTTGGTAATCTAGGGTTCTCAATTTTTAATTCTGTTTCTCTCATTGTAGTAGTTACCATGAAGAAAAACAACAACATAAAAACGATGTCTGGTAAGGATGCTGTATTTACTGCTGGCATTCCTTTTTTCTTTTTTCTAAATTTAGACATATAGCTGTATTTTAAAAATTAATTAGAAGATGTAGGCTCAGAATCTGAAATAATTTCTGGATAACTTGTCTTAATATCTTCAACTTTTTTCTTTAATTCTAGATTAGCTCTATCATCCTTATAAGAATCTTCTAACTCTGGAAAAGGAATTCCGTAACGTTCTTTTGACAGTATGTTACGTAAATCAGAATACGCTCTTATAAGTTCATTTTGAACCTTCAAATAAGTACCATATTCAGTTCCTCTATCACTTTGTACAGAAATAATAGCCTTGTTTGGGTGATCTGAAGACTTTATACTTTGCTCACCTTTGCAATAATTACAAGGACCAGTTGGCTCACCTTCATCTATTTTACCATCGCCACCGCCATTATCTATAAAAGCAATTGCAGCATCTTTAAGTTCATCAATATCCATTCTAACTCCTTCTACTAGAAGTTCATTATTTCTATTAATATTTACCTCAAAAATATTTTTTTCCTTTATAACTGGTGGTACGTAATCTTCTGGTGGTTTTTCCGACAACTTCTTAGAAACACCTGAATCTACATTCATAGTAGTGGTTACTAAAAAGAAAATTAATAACAAGAAGGCAATATCTGCCATAGAACCTGCATTAATTTCTGGATTCTCTCTTCTTGCCATAATTTTATGATTTTATTAAACCTTTAACTAAATCGTACACAAAAAATCCAGAAGCAATTACTCCTAAAATAATACTGTACCAGATACCGGCTCCTGTAAATTGATTTATCGAAGAACCTGCTTCTCCACCTTCTAATATAGTATCTGCGTTATCAATAACAACATTACTGTCTGCCATGAAATAAGCCACTACAAATAATACACCTAGAGCAAGCACACCTAATAAAGTCTTCTTTAGATTTTCTGGATTTTTAAACAAGCCCCACATGGATAAAACAAGTGTTACAAGTATTACTCCGTATAATAAGTACTGAGAAAAAGACACCAAAGGGCTCACAACACTATTTTGTACAGCCACGTCATTTTCTACAGCATCTTCTCCTGCCATAAGCACCCTTACAAGTAAGATGATACCTATAATAGCAATCAATGTCACAATGTATGTGATAATTTTTGAAAATTTATTATCTTTCATAATAAAATTATTTTTTATACTTTACCAATAAATCTATCAACTGAATAGATGCATCTTCCATATTATTTACAATACTATCGATTTTAGAAACGATATAATTATAAAAAATTTGAAGAATAATTGCTACAACTAAACCAAATACAGTTGTTAACAAAGCTACTTTAATACCTACCGCTACTACTCCAGGAGAAATATCATTTGCTTGTGCAATTGCATCAAAGGCACCAATCATACCAATTACTGTACCCATGAAACCTAACATAGGAGCCAAAGCGATAAATAATGATAACCAAGAAACATTTTTCTCTAAAAGTCCCATTTGAACTCCACCGTAAGAAACAACTGCTTTTTCAGCATTTTCTACACCTTCGTCTACTCTATCCAAACCTTGGTAAAAAATAGATGCTACAGGTCCTTTTGAGTTTCTACAAATTTCTTTGGCAGCTTCTACACCACCTGAACTTAGAGCTTCATCTACATCTGCTACTAATTTCTTAGTATTTGTAGTTGCTAAATTTAAATAAATAATTCTTTCAATTGCAATTGCTAAACCTAAAATTAAGGCTACTAAAACAATTCCCATAAATACTGGACCACCTTCTATAAAACGAAGTTTTAATTCTTGGTGAAAAGTTCTTGATTCTGCTGCTTCCTGGGCAAAAGTTGATTGAATAGCTCCAAAAAACATAAATCCTGTTACAGATAGGACATTTACTACTTTTTTCATCTCTGTTGTTATTAATATTTGATAGTTAAAGGTTTAAAAATCTTAATTATTTTTTCAAATAAACAAAAAGTTATTCAAACTATAAAGTTTTTTGTAAAAGTAATTTATTTATTTTAATACATTGGCAAGTAACAAAAAAATTGTTGCTCCTCAAAAAATAAATAGGTCTATTTTATGTTAAATATATCTATATATATTAGTAAAATTATTTTTCACTTATTTCTCCTCGTAAAGATTTTTGAAAATAATTCTTAAAACTTTTATCTGTTAAATCTTCACTTAATAAATACATTAATTTTGCAATAGCAGATTCTGTAGTCATATCTATTCCGCTAATTACACCAATAGATTTTAAACCAACACTCGTATCATAATGTCCAAGAATTACACTACCACCAGAGCATTGAGTAACATTTACTATTTTAATCTTATCCTGAATTGCCTTCCTTATTAAGTCTAAGAACCACGGTTTATTCGGTGCATTTCCAGCTCCATATGTTTCTAAAACTACACCTTTTAAATTCTTAATATTCAAAATTGCTGCAACAACCATTTCTGTTATTCCGGGAAATAGCTTTAAAATAACTACATCTGTAACCAACTTTTTTCTAATAATTAGTTGCTGATCAACAGGTATAAACTTCAACAATACATTTTCATTAAAATTTAAATGAACACCACTTTCTGCCAAGGCAGGATAATTTTTAGAAGCAAATGCTTCAAATTGTTCTGCGCTTATTTTCGTAGTTCTATTTGCTCTGTATAATTTATATTCAAAATATAAACAAACCTCAGATATTATTGGTTTATTATTTCTCCTCGACGCTGCAATTTCTATCGATGTAATCAAGTTTTCTTTAGCATCAGTTCTTAAATCTCCTATAGGCAATTGTGAACCTGTGAAAATGATAGGTTTTTGCAAGTTTTCTATCATGAAGCTAATTGCAGAAGACGTATACGACATGGTATCAGATCCTGTTAAAATTACAAAACCATCAAAATTAGTATAATTTGCTTCTATAATTTCAACAATATGTATATAGTAATCTGTATTCATGTTTGATGAATCTATCGGTTCCTCAAACGAAATACTTTCTATTTCGCAATCTAACTGCTCTAACTCTGGTATTTTATCTATAATCCTACTAAAATCAAATGCCTTTAAAGCATTTGATTTATAGTCTTTTATCATTCCTATTGTACCTCCTGTATATACAATAAGAATATTTGGTTTGTTTGCCATTTTGTCATTTTTACACTCCAAATTATAAATTGGAATACTTTATGCTGTAAATTTATTAAACAAATAATGATATATAATTTTTAAAACGATATAAATTATGATAGGATTTTATATTTTAATTGGTGCAATCTCTCTGCTAAGCTGGTTTATTAGCAATAAACTAAAAAGTAAGTTTAAAAAATATGCTCAAGTTGAACTTAGAAATGGAATGACTGGTGCAGAAATTGCAGAAAAAATGCTTGCAGACAACGGTATTTTTGATGTAAAAGTAATTTCTACTCCCGGTAGATTAACAGATCATTACAATCCGAAAGACAAGACTGTAAATCTAAGTGAGTCCGTTTACAATCAAAGAAATACGGCTTCCGCTGCAGTTGCTGCGCATGAAGTTGGGCATGCTGTTCAACATGCAAAAGCCTATAGTTATTTAACAATGCGCTCTCAATTAGTGCCAATCGTTAGTATTACTTCTAAATACTCTCAATGGTTGGTTATTGGAGGTTTAATTTTAGGTGCTGCTTCTGGTGCATCAGGGTTTGGGTTTTACATTGCCGCAACGGGTCTAATTTTTATGGGCTTTGCAACACTTTTTAGCTTTATAACATTACCTGTAGAATATGACGCAAGTAACAGAGCTCTGGCTTGGTTACAAAGCAAAAATATGGTTTCACAACAGGAGCTAGCTGGCGCTAAAGATGCGCTTAAATGGGCTGCAAGAACCTATTTAGTTGCTGCCTTAGGCTCTTTGGCTGCCTTATTATATTGGGGAATGAGTATTTTAGGAGGTAGAGACTAAACTTCTAAAACTTTATAGAATTTTCACATCGATTAACTCTATTCTAAAAGCTTCGATTTCTCGAGGCTTTTTTATTTCATCGATCGCTTTAGAAGATAGTTGAAGAATTGGTTGAAAATTTTATTTTTAAAACCTGTGAGTTCTACATGTTTTGTTGCGATAAGTCTGAGAAATATTTACACAATGCCTAAAAGTGCAGAGGAATTTTTAGCCCAGATTAGAAAAACATAGCAGAAAATAGCTTCAAAAAAAAACCTTTCTGATTTCTCAAAAAGGTTTCTTTTATAATAGTATGTTTCTAAAAGTCTAAGTAACAAAGAATCTTATATACTTTGAAATTTTAATCATTCAGTTTTAAAACAGCCATAAATGCTTCTTGCGGAATTTCTACATTCCCAACCTGACGCATTCTTTTCTTACCTTTTTTCTGCTTTTCTAACAACTTACGTTTTCTAGAAATATCTCCTCCATAACATTTTGCTGTTACATCTTTACGCAACGCTTTTGTAGTTTCACGCGCAATAATTTTTGCGCCAATTGCTGCCTGAATAGGAATATCGAACTGTTGTCTTGGTAATAATTCTTTTAGTTTTTCTACGATTCTCTTACCAATTGAGTAGGCGTTATCTGCATGTAAAAGTGCCGAAAGTGCATCTACCGGAGCACCGTTTAATAAAAGATCTACTCGCACCAGCTTCGATTCGCGCATACCAATTGGTGAATAATCAAAAGAGGCATATCCTTTAGAAACTGTTTTTAAACGATCATAAAAATCGAACACAATTTCTGCCAAAGGCATGTCGAAAGTTAGTTCTACTCTTTCTGTGGTTAGATAGGTCTGATTGGTAATTTCTCCACGCTTTTCGATACACAAACTCATTACTTGTCCAACAAAATCTGCCTTTGTAATAATACTTGCTTTTATAAATGGCTCTTCTACTCTGTCTAATCTTGATGGATCTGGTAAATCTGTAGGATTGTTTAAGAGCAATATCTCATTCGGGTTTTTCTTGGTATATGCGTGGTAAGAAACATTGGGCACCGTTGTTATAACGGTCATATTAAACTCACGTTCTAAACGTTCTTGAATAATTTCCATATGCAACATTCCTAAGAATCCACATCTGAAACCAAAGCCTAAAGCGGCAGAACTTTCGGGTACAAAAACCAAAGAGGCATCATTTAATTGCAGTTTCTCCATGGAGTATCGCAATTCTTCGTAATCCTCTGTATCCACAGGATAAATACCTGCAAAAACCATCGGTTTTACATCTTCAAAACCGTCAACAATTTCTGTTGTTGGGTTTTCTGCATCTGTAATAGTATCTCCTACCTTTACTTCTTTTGCGGTTTTAATCCCTGTAATTAAGTAACCAACATCACCTGTATTTACTGACTTTTTTACAACTTGTTCTAATTTTAAAGTACCTACTTCATCTGCAAAATACTCATTGTCTGTTGCCAAAAATTTAATACGTTGTCCTTTTTTGATAGACCCGTTAAAAACTCTAAAATAGGTTTCAATTCCCCTATATGAATTGTATACAGAATCAAAGATTAAGGCTTGTAAAGGCCCATCTGGATCTCCTTTAGGTGCAGGAATTCTTGCAATAATTGCTTCTAGAATATTTTCTACTCCAAAACCTGTTTTCCCACTTGCATGAATTACGTCTTCCGCATTACAACCTAATAAATCTACAATATCATCTGTTACTTCTTCCGGATTTGCAGAAGGTAGATCTACTTTATTCAGAATAGGAATTATTTCTAAATCATTTTCTAAAGCCAAATATAAGTTAGAAATTGTTTGTGCTTGTATACTTTGCGCAGCATCAACAATTAACAAAGCTCCCTCACAAGCTGCAATAGAGCGAGAAACTTCGTAAGAGAAATCTACGTGTCCAGGAGTATCAATCAAATTTAAGATGTATTGTTCTCCATTATGCGTATAATCCATTTGAATGGCATGAGACTTTATAGTTATTCCGCGTTCGCGTTCTAAATCCATACTATCTAATAACTGATCTTTCTTCTCGCGATCTGTTATAGTGCCTGTATACTCTAGCAATCTATCCGCCAAGGTACTTTTACCGTGATCTATATGCGCAATAATACAAAAGTTTCTTATGTTCTTCATACTTCGTTTTCTAACTACTTTCAGCTTACAAAGATATGCTATTTACAAACCTTGTCAAATAAAAAGAGTACAATGAAACATATTATTAAAATACTATTTTTTTCAACAAACTCTTTAAATTAAATAATTTTTAAATATTCCTATTATTCTGTAAACTGAAACAATAAATTCAAATCTAAAATTGACCAAATATTACTATTATGAACAAAATAAATTAGTATATTTCTTAAATTCTTTCGCATATTAAATAAAATCCAATTTTATTATATTTAAAAAACGCATCTAATGTTTAAAACAAGATTTTATAAAAAAAATACATTTACTTATTTCTATATGTATTGTAGTTCCTGTTGCATTTTTCTACGGATTTAATCCTGATTTCCACTTCGACATCCAACTTCAAACAATAGACGAACACAACTTCTTTAAAGCAATTATGGGTATTTATTTAGGATTTTCTTTTCTTTGGTTATTAGGTCTCTTTAAACGCAATTATTTAAGAATGGCTATTGTTACTAATATCATCTTTATGATAGGTCTTAGCACTGGAAGAATTTTAAGTTTCTTCCTAGACGGCAGACCAACTTTTGGATATCAATTTGGTACTTTTGCAGAACTTTTTTTAGGATGCTACGGAATTTGGGTTCTAACCAATAAAAACACTAATTTTGCAAAAAAATAAATTACTTTGGTAAAAATAGGCAATATAGAACTCCCCGATTTCCCTCTTTTATTGGCACCTATGGAAGATGTTTCAGATCCACCGTTTAGGGCGCTATGCAAAGAAAATGGTGCAGATGTTGTGTATACAGAATTTATTTCTTCAGAAGGTCTAATTCGTGATGCTGCAAAAAGTGTTATGAAATTGGATATTTATGAAAAAGAAAGACCTGTAGGAATTCAAATTTTTGGAGCGAATTTAGACTCGATGCTAAGAACGGTAGAGATTGTAGAAAAATCGAATCCAGATATTATTGATATTAATTTTGGATGCCCAGTTAAAAAAGTAGTCTCTAAAGGCGCTGGTGCTGGAATCTTAAAAGATATAGATTTAATGGTTTCACTTACAGAAGCCATGGTAAAACACACAAATTTACCAATAACAGTAAAAACGCGTTTAGGTTGGGACCATGATTCTATTAGAATTGTTGAAGTTGCGGAACGTTTGCAAGACGTTGGCTGTGCAGCAATTTCCATTCACGGAAGAACACGTGCTCAAATGTATAAAGGGGAGGCAGATTGGAAACCGATTGCAGCAGTAAAAAATAACCAGAGAATGCACATCCCTGTTTTTGGAAATGGAGATATTACTACGCCAGAAAAAGCAATGGAAATGCGAGATTCTTATGGGTTAGATGGCGCAATGATTGGCAGAGCTGCTATTGGTTATCCTTGGTTTTTTAATGAGGTAAAACATTATTTTAAAACAGGAACCTATTTAGGAAAACCTACCATTGCACAACGTGTAGAAATGGCAAGAAGACATTTACAAATGGCTATTGATTGGAAAGGCGCTGTTTTAGGTGTTTTTGAAACCAGAAGACATTATACCAATTATTTTAAAGGGATTCCGCATTTTAAAGAATATAGAATGAAAATGGTAACTTCTGACGATGCAGCAAGTGTTTTTAATGCCTTTGATGAAGTAGAAGCTAAATTTGGGAACATGACTATTCCACAAGAATATTAGTCTATAAATTCTTCCGAAATTCTGCTACTAGCAATTTTAGCTGCTATTAAACCTAGAATTGTAATTGTAAAAAATACAATTAACAAATTTGTAATTCTAAATTCTACGGGATATGCTAGGTTTGGAACAATCATAAAAATTTCGAATTTCTTTTGAATAAATACTAAAGCCACACCTAGGAGCAACCCAATACACATTCCTAGAAAAGTAAGCAAAAAGCCTTGAATAATAAATATTCTTTTAATTTCTTTAATAGTCGCTCCTAAATTAAAAAGTGTTTTTAAATTAGCTTTTTTATCAATAATCATCATAATTATTGCACCAATAACATTGAATAAAGCGATTATAACGATAAGTGTAAAAATTAAATAGGATACAAAATTTTCTGTATTTATTACTTTGTAAAAAACTTCGTTTAATTGTTCTTTCGTTTGCACCTTAAAATCACCTCCTAATTTATCCCTTAATACAAATGCAACTTCATCTGAAGCTTGACTATTCTCTAATTTTAACTCAATTGCTGTAATTTGATTTTCTTTAAAACGCAATAACTCTCTAGCTTTCGCTATTGATGTATAAACAAACTTACCCTCAAACTCCTCTGTACCTGAATAGATACCTACAATCTGTGTATCAATTTCATAAAAAGATCTTCTAGGGTTTATAAAACCTTTGCCTGGTTTAGGTATCATTATTTTTAATGGCACTCCATAGTTTGAAATACCCAAAGAAAGTTTATTGGAAATTCCTCTTCCTAAAACTGCTGTATTACTATAATCTTTTTGCAACCAAGTGCCTGCATTTAAAGAGGACTCTATCTTAGATATTTTTGTATAATTTTCTTCAACCCCTTTTAGCAAGGCAATTTCTGTTTTATCATTATATTCTAAGAAAACGCGTTCTTCAATAATCTTTGAAATTACATTAATGGAAGTATTAACATTTAATGTTTGTTGCAAGTCTTCCGTAACTATAAAAGATTTACCAATAGAAGTTGTGATTTTAATATCGGGATCTGACACATCTAATAAATTATAGCTAAATGTTCTAAGTCCAGAAAAACCTGATAAAATTATAAACAAAGCTAAAGATCCAATTATTACTCCAAAAGAAGCAATTATAGTGATAATGTTTATTGCATTATTACTAGTTTTAGAAAATAAATATCTTTTAGCTATGTAGTGTGGAAAACTCAAATAGAGAATTTAAATTTATTTTTTTTGACGTCTTACCAAAACATCCGGATTCTTTATAGGATCTGCATCATTCCCTTTTAATGACTTATCTATTTCTTCTATATAATCTAAAGTATCATCACCAAAAAATAACAACTCTGGCATTCTTCTTAACTGATTGCGTGTTCTTTTTGCCATTTCATGGCGAATTAACGGCGTATTCGATTGAATTCCTTCTACTATTTGATCTCTATTTTCTGAAGGAAAAATACTTAAATAAACCTTTGCTACTCCTAAATCTGAAGTAACATGTACTTTAGATACAGATATAATTATTCCTTTCATACCATCTTGTGCTGCTTTTTGCAACACATCTACCAAATCTTTTTGTAAAACTCCTGCAATTTTACGCTGTCTGTTTGTTTCTTCCATAGCGCAAATTTACACTTTTTTTATGGAGTATAAATCTTATTTCATATTGCAAACATCGAAAATAAAAGAATACTATTTATAGAAAAACCTCAAAACATTGCTGTTTTGAGGTTTCATTATTTTAATTACTGTAGCTTTTAATCCGCTAAAATAATAGCTTTATTATCTTTCAACTCTAAAGTTCCAGATTTAATATCTAAAGTTAAAACTTTAGCATCATCTGCTTGCTGTTTTAACTCCGCATGCAAATCATCAAATACTAAATGATCTTGACCATGCACATGAATTTTTATTTGGCCCTCTTTTAAGTTAGAAACTATAGGTGCGTGATTGTTTAATATTTGAAAGGATCCTTGTATTCCAGGTGCTGAAAACAAATCAACTTCTGAAGAAAACAAAATTGCCTCTGGTGTTACGATTTCTAAAAACATAATTTTATATTTTTTAGCTATTGGTTACTCGTTATTAGTAAAAAACTAACAAATTTAACCTCCAACTGTTTATGCTTCCGCTAACATTTTTTCTCCAGCATCAATTGCGTCTTGAATTGACCCTCTTAAGTTAAATGCAGCTTCAGGATATTTATCTAATTCACCATCCATAATCATATTAAAACCCTTGATAGTGTCTTTAATGTCCACTAAAACACCTGGTATACCCGTAAATTGTTCTGCAACGTGAAAAGGTTGAGATAAGAAACGTTGAACACGTCTTGCTCTGTGTACTACTAATTTATCTTCTTCAGATAATTCTTCCATACCCAAAATAGCAATAATATCTTGTAATTCTTTATAACGTTGTAAAATTTCTTTTACTGCAGTTGCTGTGTTATAATGTTCATCACCTAAGATAGCTGCTGATAGAATCCTAGAAGTAGAATCTAAAGGATCTACTGCTGGATAAATACCTAATTCAGCAATTTTACGAGACAATACAGTTGTAGCATCTAAATGCGCAAAAGTTGTAGCTGGTGCTGGATCTGTTAAATCATCTGCAGGCACATAAACTGCTTGAACAGAAGTAATAGAACCTTTTTTAGTTGATGTAATACGTTCTTGCATTGCACCCATCTCTGTTGCTAATGTTGGTTGGTAACCTACTGCAGAAGGCATACGCCCTAATAATGCAGAAACCTCTGACCCTGCTTGAGTGAAACGGAAAATATTGTCTACAAAGAAAAGTACATCTTTCCCTTGACTTTCTCCTGCTCCGTCTCTAAAGTATTCAGCAATTGTTAAACCAGACAATGCAACACGTGCACGTGCTCCAGGTGGCTCATTCATTTGTCCAAAAACAAATGTTGCTTTAGAATCTCTCATTCCAGGCTTATCAACTTTAGATAAATCCCATCCTCCTTCTTCCATAGAATGCATAAAATCGTCTCCGTATTTTATAATTCCAGATTCTAACATTTCGCGAAGTAAATCATTCCCTTCACGTGTTCTTTCTCCAACTCCTGCAAAAACTGATAAACCACCATGTCCTTTTGCAATGTTGTTAATTAATTCTTGTATTAATACAGTCTTACCAACTCCGGCACCACCAAATAAACCAATTTTACCACCTTTTGCATATGGCTCAATTAAATCGATTACTTTAATTCCAGTGAATAAAACTTCTGTTGAAACAGATAAATCTTCAAATTTTGGAGCAGAACGGTGAATTGACAATCCGTCTTTACCTTCTTTCTTTAAATTTCCTAAACCATCAATAGCATCACCAGTAACATTGAATAAACGACCATAAATATCGCTTCCAATTGGCATTTGAATAGGATTACCCGTCGCTAAAACTTCTGTTCCTCTACTTAATCCATCCGTAGCATCCATTGAAATGGTTCTAACTGTATCTTCACCAATATGTTGTTGTACTTCTAAAACCAAAATAGAACCATCAGCTTTTTTAATTTCTAATGAGTCATAAATTTTAGGAAGTTCATTGTTTTCTGTATTGAATTCAACATCAATTACTGGACCAATAATCTGAGAAACTTTTCCTGTTGTTGTAGACATCTGTATCTAATTATATTTATTATTTATGTTACGAGATTTAACATCTCTTTTTCAAGATGCAAAGGTACTTTTTTGCATGGAATAAAAAAAGTTTTTTAAAAAAAAAGGTCTCATCATTTCTGATGAGACCTTTTTACTATGTACTTAGAATAACTAGTTAGTTACCTTAACTTCTACTCTTCTATTTTGAACTCTACCAGCTCTTGTCTTATTTGAAACAATAGGGCTATCTTGACCAAAACCTGTAGCAGTTAATCTTGCAGCAGGAATTCCATTTGCTATTAAATAATCTTTCACAGCATTTGCTCTTGAACTAGATAACTTTAAATTTCCAGAAACAGATCCAGAATTATCTGTATAACCTTTTACTGCAAATTCAGATTGAGGATATTTCTTCATAATTGCTATCATACCGTCTAAATTATCATTAACTCCAGGTTCAAAACTAGTGCTTTCAATTTTGAATAAAATAGCTTGTGCAAATGCATTCATACCTATTTTAGCTTCATTTGAAATTATTTCAGGACAACCTCCTTCAGAAGCAACACCTGCAACATTTGGACATTTATCATCTTTATCTAAAATGCTATCACCGTCTGTATCTGGCCAAGCACAACCTCCATTTGCAACAGGACCTGCAACAGTTGGACATTTATCATTTTTATCAACTACGCCATCTCCGTCAGTATCAGGACATCCTTTGTTAGCTTTTGTTCCCTTATCGTTAGGACACATATCATCTTTATCTGCAACCCCATCAGCATCAGCATCAGGACAACCGTTCATAGTTGCTAAACCTGCAACATCCGGACAAGCATCGTCAGAATCTTTAATTCCGTCGCCATCACTATCAGGGCAACCTTTAAATTCTACTAAACCTGCAATTTCAGGACAAGCATCATTTTTATCATATACTCCATCAGCATCAGTATCTTTTCCTCCGAATTTGATTACTACACCTGCAGTAGCTTGAAAATGATTTGCTACATTACCTGCAAAACCTTTTTTCCAACCATGCTGAAAGTTAAGACCTAAATTTTCGTTAAACCAAACATTGAAACCTACTGCTCCAGTTGCCATTAACTCAGATTCATCACTTCTACCACTGTTAACATAATCTCCACCAATACCTACATAAGGATCAAACCAAGCTGTTTCTCCAAATAAGTGGTTTAAATCATATTTTACTAAAGCTCCAGCAGAGAATAACATGTAATCTGAATCGTCTTCCATATTAACAAATGTAACTTTATTTAGTGTACCTGCTAATTGTAAGGTAAAACCTTTTTCTAAATATCTATCAACAGAGATTCTAGAAATTGAAGGTAGAATATTCAAATCTTTGGGACCAAAGGCGTCCTTAAAAAATGCCATTTCACCAAATTTAGCACCCTGGATATCCACTGAATTAAGACCAAAACCTACAACCCAAGGGTTATTTTCATCTTGTGCGTTTGCGCTACCAACTATTGCTAACGTAAACAAAGCTACTATAGCTAATTTTAAATGTTTCATAATCAAATTTTTAAATTAAAAGTTTTGTATTGATGGACAAAAGTAGACTCTTAAACTGTAATTACAAAGATAATTCTTTAAAATAAATGTAAAAACAGCTGTTTTAATAGATTTTAAAGGAGAAAACAGACTCTTAATTGTTTATTATATACATTATAAACAATAATTTATAAGTGTATTCCTTAAATTATACCTCTACAACATCCACCTTAGCATTAATATATACGAGTAACTTTTTACCAACTTTAAAGTCCATAGATTTTAAAACTCTTTCGTATTTTAGTAATTGCTGATGATGCTCACTAGACGAACTACCTGTTTTGTAATCTATAACTGTAACTTCATTTAGATGATTAAAAACTAATCTATCTGGAATAACAACTTGATTGTCAAAATCTACAATTTCCCGCTCATTAAAAACAGTTACCTTATCTGAAAAATAAACGGCTAATTTCGGATGGTCTACAACTAAATACATCATCTCTTTAATTAGTTTTAATTGAATTTTATTAATAAAACCTTTTTGATGATATTGAATTGTCACTGAGTTTACGTCGTTCTTTGTAATTATTTTTGATAACATTTCATGGAATAAATTACCAAAATCAATTGCTTTTCCTTGTGCTGTATCCCATAATTTCGAAGCACTAGCCAACAAAACAATATTATGCTCTTGCCAAGGTGTTGAAATAAATTTCTGGTGAATTTCTGCTAAAGACTCGGTTACTTCTTTATTTTTAGTTCTTTCTATATTTCCAAAGTTATATTCTAAGCGATCTTCTTGCCAGAGATTTTGTTCTTTTAAATAATTGATAAAAACTCCTGAATAATTATTCACATTTTCTACTCCATTTGCAGAAATTTTCTTTTCTGTAATAACATGTAATTGCTCTACAGCTCTTGTTAAAGAAACATACAAAAGATTAAAGTTGTCTAATTCTAACTCTTCTCTTTGTTGGTTATAAATCTCCAGACCTCTCGCATTAATTAAACTTAGGTCTTTCTTGTAATCTATTAAAAGTTCTTTAAAATCATACTCTTTTGGTAAATCGTCAAACCAAATTTTAGGATTAATCTGTTTATAAATATTCACATCACAAGGAAAAATTACTACAGGAAATTCCAATCCTTTAGATTTATGAATAGTCATTACTTGCACAGCATTTGTATTTTCTGAAGCAACGATGCTTAGTTTGTCTTTTTTAAGTTCCCAGAATTCTAAGAAATCACCAATATCTGTTGCCTTTCTTTGTTGCTCTAAAACCACATCTAGAAAAAATTGAACATATGCATTAGAGGAATTTACAAGCTTGAAACCTCTAATTATTTCTTCAATTTTCTCATAAAAAGGTACTTGCTGAAATACAGAGAAATTAAATGAAATCCCGTAAGATTTTAGGTTTTCAAATATGGAAGCATTTGTTAATTTTATATGCTTCTTAAAGAACTCATTTTTTGATGATTTAAGCTGCAAGTGTTCATGTAAGAAATACAAAACTTCAAATCTTTTTTCTTCATCATTTGTGTTCTGAATACTATATAAGAAATCAATAATAAAATTAATTTTAGAGTTGTTCTTTAATAATAATGTTTCTGAAGAAATTATAGAAATTCCATTTTCTGACAGATAATCTGCAACTGCAATTCCGTCTTTTTTAGTTCTTGTAAGTACACAGATTTCATTCAGATAAAAATCTTCTTTTAGTTGATTTATTTTTTCTAAAACCTTTTTTGGATACTTCACTTTTTCATCCTCTTTCTCCTCTTCTTTTTCTAGGAAAGAAAGCGAAACAAAACCACCTTTCTTTGCGTTTTCTAATTGAACATTTCCTTGTAAAAAAAGATTTTTATAAGATTCATTATGAAGAAAATTAGCAGTGTGGCTAAAGAACGTATTGTTGAAATTAATAATCTCTGAATAACTTCTATAGTTTGTCTCTAAATTCTTTATTTCTTTTTGAATATTAAACGGATTTACTTCATTTGAACCCAAATCAATAAACTGCTCGGCCTTACCTCCACGCCATCTATAAATAGCCTGTTTCCCATCTCCAACCAACAATAGATTACTATTTTCTTGTGCTAAAGCATTCTCTATTAAAGGTATTAAATTTTGCCATTGTAAAACAGAAGTATCCTGCATTTCATCGATAAAATAATGCTGAAAGCGCTGCCCAATTCTCTCATAGATAAAAGGCGCAGGTTCATTTTTTATATTGTCTGAAATTAATTGATTAAATTCTGCATTTAATCGAATATTATTATCTTCTTTTATGTTATTTAATTCTGAATTAACATTATTTAAAACAGCCAATGGAATGATACTTTTTAGTGTAATTTTATTTAGCAAATAACTCGAATAAGTGCGGTTGTACAAATCTTTAGACTGATAATAATACAGTCTCAATTGTTCAGAAATTTCTTGGATTGTATCTTTTGACGCAGCAGAAGCTTTTCCTGCAAAAAGATTTTTACCATCTTCAATAACCGTATTTAACCTAGCATCAAATTTTAAATCATCAAATTTTAAAAATCTTAACTTTGTTAACTTTTGAAAGTGTTTTGGGTATTCTCCAGTATATGCAAAATCTGAAAGCTGAACCCCGCTCGTTTCTATAAAACTTAAAACCTCGTTCCCAAACACTTTGTACTCTTTCTCTATACCTTTATTAGATTTTTGAATTTTATTTTTCAACTCAAAAAAATCATCTAATTTTTTATCAGCTAATCTCCTAAAATGCTTTACATCATCTTCATTTAATAAAACTTTTGCAAAATCATTTAAATCTTTAGAAATATCCCAAGATTTATCATCATCTATTTTATCTAAAGAATAATCAATTAGAAGGTTGGTTAGTTTCTGGTCGGTCCCTATCTTAGATATTAACACATCTACTGCTTCATTTAAAAGAGAAATTGCGTCCATTTCTACTTCAAAATTGAGAGACAGTCCTAAATCAAATGCAAAACTTTTAATAATTTTATGAGTAAAACTATCTATCGTGGTAATTGAAAAAGCAGCATAATTTTTTAAAATTGCATCTAAAATTTTCTTACTTCTTTCTTGAATAATCGTCGCATCTAAATTCGCTTCTGAAAGAATATTTTTAAATAAATCACTTTCACTTCCTTCTGCAAATTCTTCTAAATAAAACAAGACGCGCGCTTTCATTTCTCCAGCAGCCTTATTTGTAAACGTAATTGCCAATACTTTCTGAAACATAAAAAGATCGCTAGAAGTTAACAAGACCTTAAGATATTGTTTTACTAACGTAAATGTTTTCCCGCTTCCTGCAGAAGCATTGTAAACTTGAAAAGTAGATGTTTGTAACACAGCAGTATTTTATTGCAAATTACAATTTTTAGAATCAAAAGACAAGATGCAAAAGCTGAGAGTTACAAAAAAAGAAAAACGATAATATATTAGAAATTCTAATCAATTATCGTTTTTTATTATTTTAAGCAATTAGATGCTAACCTAAACCAACATCTAAAGACATCATTACAATAAAACCACCAATAAAACCAAGTGTAGCAATATCTGTGTATTTGTCTCTTTGTGTTTCTGGAATTACCTCTTCTACAACTACAAAAATCATTGCACCTGCAGCAAACGCCAATGCATATGGTAAAATTGGTACAAAAAAGGAAACTGCTAAAGCTCCTAAAACTGCAGCTATTGGTTCTACAACTGCTGATAACTGGCCATACCAAAAACTTTTTAAACGACTAACACCTTGCCTCCTTAAAGGCATTGCCACTGCAAAACCTTCTGGGAAATTCTGAATTCCGATACCAATTGCTAAAGAAATTGCAGCGATAATCATTTCTGTCTGCTCCACACCAACTAAAGTAGATGCCGCACCGAACAAAACACCAACCGCCAAACCTTCAGGTATATTATGTAACGTAATTGCCAAAACCAACAAAGTTGTTTTATGCCATTCTGTTTTTACACCCTCAGCTTCACTTTCTTTAAAGTTGATATGTAAATGTGGTAAAATTTTATCCATCCCAAATAAAGATAAAGCACCTAAGCCAAAACCAATTGCAGCGGGTACAACTTTCATAAAACCTTCTCCAGGACTATTTTCTATTGCTGGTGCCAGTAAACTCCAAAAACTTGCAGCCACCATAACCCCGCCTGTAAAACCCAACATTCCGTCTAAAACGGCTCTGTTCATTTTTTTAAAAAAGAAAACTAATGACGCGCCCAAGGCAGTTAAAGCCCAAGTAAAAAGAGATGCGTATAATGCTGATAAAATTGGATGCTCCTTTCCAAATGCTACTAATTGATCGAATGTGCTCATAATATAAATTCTACCTAAATGTTTTATTGCCCGGTATGAGCTCTTATGTATAAATTACTTGCTATTTTATTTGAGATTGATAATTTCTTGTCCCCAATTAATATGGATAAAGAATCATCAAAATCTTCTTTGTCTAGAATGGTTATTTTCTTTCCTAAGGTGATGCCTTTTTTATCTAAAAATTGCAAAAATTCTGATGATGAGTCGTCTACACCGATACAAATTCCACTCTCATTTTTAGACAATGTTGATAATAAACTTTTCTCTACTATTTTTAAATTTCCGTCTTTATCGGGTATTGGATCTCCATGAGGATCATGTGTTGGAAAACCTAAAAAACGATCTAATTGATTTATTAATTTTGCAGATTTTATGTGCTCTAATTGCTCCGCTACCTCATGCACCTCGTGCCAAGAAAAATTTAATTTCTCAACTAAAAAAACTTCCCACAATCTATGCTTTCGCACAACACTTGCAGCAACCGTCTTTCCTAAAATAGTCAAAGTTACACCTTTATACTTTTTATAAAGAACAACTTCCTTTTCAGATAATTTCTTTACCATATCTGTTACAGAAGAAGCTTTTGTTGCTAATTTTTCTGCAATAGCGTTTGTACTAACTCCTCCATCAGTATCTAATTCTAAATGATAAATTGCTTTTAAATAATTTTCTTCTGAAAGCGTAAACATATGCCTTGATTTAGACGGCAAATATAGAACTTTAATTTTTATAAAAATAAATTTTTAGACAAGTCTAAAAATAATATTATATTTGTCGAATATTATATTTAAAAATGAAAGTAATTATCAAAATTAGCTGTCTTTTATTTTTGGGCATTGCTTCTATAAACGGACAAACAAATAGTATTTCAGGAAAAGTAACCTCCAACGGTGAAATTTTACCATTTGTAAATGTGTATCTTAAAAAAACCAAACAAGGAACTTCCACCAACGAAAATGGTTTTTTTGAGTTAAAAAATATTCCAAATGGAACCTATACCATCATTGCAAGCAGTATAGGTTTTAAATTCAAATCGAAAAAAATTACACTCATCGGAAATCAGAAAATAGTTAAAAATTTTAACTTGAAGGTAAATGATGCTTTAGAGGAAATTGTAATTTCTGGAACTCTAAGACCTGTAACAAAATCGAATAGCCCAGTTCCTGTAGAAGTGTATAGCAAAACTTTTTTTAGAAAAAATCCTACACCCTCGATCTTCGAATCTTTACAAAATGTAAACGGGGTACGTCCGCAATTAAATTGTAGCGTTTGTAATACAGGAGACATTCATATTAATGGTTTAGAAGGGTCTTATACCTTTGTTTTAATTGATGGAATGCCAATTGTAAGTGGACTCTCTACCGTTTATGGGTTAACAGGAATTCCGCAAGCACTAATAGAAAGAGTAGAAATTGTTAAGGGCCCAGCTTCTGCTTTATACGGTTCGGAAGCGGTTGGTGGCATTATAAATGTCATCACTAAAAAACCTACAAATGCTCCATTATTATCTACAGATACATTTGCAAGTTCTTGGGGAGAAGTTAATTTAGATGTTGGTTTACGTTATGATGTATCAGAAAAAGTACAAGGTTTATTAGGTCTAAATTATTTCAATTTCCAAAATAGAATTGATAACAATAATGATAATTTTACAGATCTGACCTTACAAAACAGAATATCAATATTTAATAAAGTAAATATTAAGAGAAAAAGCAATAAGGTTTTTACCATTGCTGGGCGTTATGTGTATGAAGATCGTTGGGGAGGAGAAATGGATTGGGGAAAAGAATTTAGAGGAGGAAACCAAATTTATGGAGAAAGTATTTATACAAATAGATGGGAAACTTTTGGAACCTACGAATTACCAACTTCAGAAAATTTAAGTTTTCAATTTAGTGCAAACGGGCATTATCAAGATTCTTTTTATGGAGAAACTTCTTATGATGCAGAACAATTAATTGGTTTTGGTCAATTAGTTTATAACAAACAATTAGGCAAAAAACACGATTTATTGTTAGGTGCGGCATATCGTTACACTTTTTATGATGATAATACATTTGCAACTTTAAATGAGAATGGTGTTAACAATAGTCCATCAATAATTCATTTACCCGGTGTTTTTGCCCAAGATGAAATAAGTTTGAGTGCTCGAAAGAAATTACTTTTAGGCGTTCGATGGGACAACAACAGTATACATGGAAATATCTTTTCACCAAGGGTAAATTATAAATGGAATTCTAGAGATAAATCTAATATTGTAAGACTAAGTGCTGGTAACGGATTTAGAGTTGCAAATGTTTTCACAGAAGATCACGCAGCTTTAACTGGTGCAAGAACAGTAGAATTTGATGGTGAATTAGATCCAGAAACATCTTGGAATGCAAACGTTAATTATGTAAAAAAAATAAATACTGAGAATTCTTTTATTACTATAGATGCAAGTGCTTTTTATACATACTTTAATAATAGAATCTTACCGGATTACGAAACGGATCCTAATAAAATTATGTATGCCAATTTAGAAGGTTCTTCAGTTTCTCAAGGAATTTCCTTGAATACAGATGTTTTATTTACAAACGGATTGGCTATAAACGCCGGAGCTACCTTAATGGAAGTTTCTGTAACAGAAAATAACGTAAAAAGAACACAATTACTTACAGAAGGTTTTAGCGGAGTTTGGTCTATTTCTTATAAATTTAATACTAATTTTAGCATCGATTATACAGGAAATATATACGGACCAATGCGTTTGCCTTTATTAGGTGAAAATGATCCAAGAGACGAATATTCTCCTTGGTTCAGTATTCAAAATATTCAATTGAGTAAAAAGTTTAACAACAGTTGGGAAATTTATGGTGGCGTTAAAAACCTATTAAACTTTACGCCTGCATCCAATAGCATTAATAGTGCAGATAATCCTTTTGATGATGGCGTAAACACAGAATTGAACCCAGAAAGAGCTTTTGACCCAAGTTATATATACGCATCTAATCAAGGAATTAGAACTTTTGCTGGAGTTCGTTTTACACTTTTTTAATACATTCCTAAACTAATTATGCATTTTACAAAAAAACTTCTTTTTCTTTTTATTTTCTTTGGATGTTTTACAATCTATGCTCAAGAGAGAAAGGGAAAAGAAGTTTTAAATATTTTTACTTTCGAAGAAGTTGAGGAATTACATCAACAAATACCAAAACCTACACTCGTTTTTCTCTACACAGATTGGTGTAAAATTTGCTTTGGAATGAAAAAAACTACTTTTAAAAATAAAAAGGTAATTCAGCTTTTAAATAAAAATTTCTATTTTATAAAATTGAATGCTGAAGAAAAACAAGACATTACATTTTTAGGAAAAATGTTTACATACAAGCCCTCAGGAACAAATACAGGTATGCATGAATTAGCTGACGAATTAGGAACTATTAAAAAAACAATTACATACCCATCAACTATCATCTTAAATACAGTATTTGAAATAGAAGCGCAGTTAACTGGTCTTTATAGTGCTAGGGAAATGATAGGTATTCTGACTACATATAATGATTAATCCTGCCAAACTCTTGGATTTAAGTTTCTAGCACTAAAACTATATACTAACCCCAGAGATGGGTATAAATGAGACCTTTGAGATTGAATAATATCTTTTGAATACTTGTAGATTAATTGAAAATTTAATCCGTATTTTAACGAAAGCCAAAAAGTATTCCCTACCCCTAGATTCATGGTACCTGTAATAACTTTTCCTTTTAAAGAACTGACACCTATTAAAATATAAGGAACAACATTGTAATTAGACTGTCCAAAATCAAACCTCAAAGATCCATCAAATGTGGTGTAGGTTTGTGTATCCCCTATTACATCTTTTGCAAAACCCATATCTAAAGTTAAACCTTTAAAAATATATCTAGAAATATTAAGTCTTGGAGATACTTCTACCAAAGGAGGACCGATATATGTATATTTAGCACCCGCCAAGCTAATTCCTGCGGTCCATTTTTGTTGTATATTCTGTGATTTTATATGTATTGTAAAAGCAAGTAAAAAAATAATTATAACAGTAGTTCTCATGTCCTTGGGGGTAATAAACATTTATATCAACTAACACTATGTAAATATATAGCAAACTATAAGAAAACAAAATAGATAATGGGTTTTTATTAATTTACAACTTACATTTGCACAAAACTTAGCGCGTTGAGTATCCAGAACATTGTAAATCAATATCAAATATCTGCAAATGTTGCGCAGATAATTATACAGCTACAAAAAGAAAAAACCCATTTTCAAATATCGAATTTGGTGGGATCTTCATTGTCTTTTGCTATTTCAGAAACTTTTAAAAAATCGAAAAAACCCTACCTCTTAGTCTTTAATGACAAAGAAGAAGCTGCTTATTATTTAAATGATTTAGAGCAATTATTAGGAGAAAAAAATGTACTTTTTTATCCAGGTTCTTATAGAAGACCTTATCAAATTGAAGAGACAGATAATGCAAATATATTATTAAGATCGGAGGTTTTAAATAGAATAAATTCTAAACAAAAACCAGCAATTATTGTAACGTATTCAGCAGCATTATTTGAAAAGGTTGTTACTAAAAAAGAGCTCGAGAAAAACACTTTAAAAATTACAGTTGGTGAAAACTTATCTTTAGATTTTGTAAATGAAATTTTATTTGAATACAAGTTTAAACGAGTAGATTTTGTTACAGAACCAGGAAATTTCTCTGTTCGAGGGGGAATTATAGATGTTTTTTCTTTTTCTAATGATGAGCCTTACCGAATTGAGTTTTTTGGTGATGAAATTGATAGTATTAGAAGTTTTGACGTGGCTACACAGCTCTCAACAGAGAAGTTGAAAAAAGTATCTATTATTCCTAACGTAGAAAATAAAACCTTACAAGAGCATAGAGAAAGTTTCTTAAAATATATATCATCTGAAACAATAATTTTTACAAAAAATACTAGTCTATTAATTGGTAATTTAGATAAATACTACGAAAAAGCTACCGAAGCTTTTAAGGACCTTTCTAAAGAAATTAAACACGCAGCCCCAAGTGAATTATTTTGTAATGGAAATTTTATTAAAGAACAATTACAAGAATTCACTCTCGTAGAAATGTCTGCTAAAGTTGAGACTAAAGAAATACGAGAGATTAAATTCAACACCCTTCCGCAACCTTCTTTTAACAAACAATTTAATTTATTAATTGAGAATTTAACAGAATATCATAAAGGTGGTTTTACAAACTATATTTTCTGTGCAAACGAACAACAAGCACAACGTTTTCGTGATATTTTTGACGATTCTAAACAAGAAGTACATTATGAAACGGTGGTTTTTCCATTATATCAAGGCTTTATAGATGTAGAAAACAGATTGGTTTGCTATACAGATCACCAAATATTTGAGCGCTATCATAAATTCCGCTTAAAAAATGGTTACGCAAAAAAGCAAGCGATTACTATCCAGGAACTAAATAAACTAGAGATTGGAGATTATGTGACCCACATGGATCATGGAATTGGAAAATTTGGAGGATTACAAAAAATTGATGTTCAAGGTAAAAAGCAAGAAGCAATTAAGCTTGTCTATGGAGAAAGAGATATTTTGTATGTAAGTATTCACTCGCTTCACAAGATTTCTAAATTCAACGGAAAAGACGGAAAAACTCCTAAAATTTACAAATTAGGTTCGGGTGCTTGGAAAAAAATTAAGCAAAAAACAAAAGCAAGAGTTAAGCATGTTGCATTTAACTTAATTCAATTATATGCAAAAAGAAAGCTTCAAAAAGGCTTTGCTTTTGGACCAGATACCCACATTCAACATGAATTAGAGGGAAGTTTTATATATGAAGATACGCCAGATCAATTTAAATCTACACAGGATGTAAAGAATGATATGGAAAAAGAGCAACCTATGGATCGCTTGGTTTGCGGTGATGTTGGTTTTGGAAAAACAGAAGTTGCAATTAGAGCCGCTTTTAAAGCAGTAGATAATGGCAAACAAGTAGCTATTTTGGTTCCTACAACTATCTTGGCTTTTCAGCATTATAAAACATTTACAGAGCGCTTAAAAGATTTTCCTGTAAGGATAGATTACTTGAATAGGTTTAGAACTGCGAAGCAAAAAACAGAGGCTATTAGTGGTGTAAATGATGGGTCTGTAGATATTATTATTGGCACCCATCAGTTAACAAATAAACGTTTAGAATTTAAAAATCTAGGACTTTTAATTATTGATGAAGAACAAAAATTTGGGGTTGCTGTTAAAGATAAATTAAAAACTTTAAAAGAAAATGTTGACACTCTAACCCTAACCGCTACTCCTATTCCTAGAACGCTGCAATTTAGCTTAATGGCGGCAAGAGATTTATCAATTATAAAAACACCACCACCAAACAGACATCCTATAGAAAGTAATGTAATTCGTTTTTCTGAGGAAACTATTAGAGATGCAATTTCTTATGAAATTTCACGCGGTGGACAAGTTTTCTTTATTCACAATAGAATTGAAAATATTAAAGAGGTTGCTGGATTAATACAAAGATTAGTGCCCTACGCAAAAGTAGGGGTTGGTCATGGACAAATGGAAGGTAAAAAACTCGAAGGATTAATGCTCGGTTTTATGAATAACGATTTTGATGTTTTAGTTTCTACTACCATTGTAGAAAGTGGTTTAGATGTGCCAAATGCCAATACCATTTTTATTAACAATGCCAATAACTTCGGATTGTCTGACTTGCATCAAATGCGGGGTAGAGTTGGTAGATCTAATAAGAAAGCATTCTGTTACTTTATTACCCCACCTTATCATATGATGACAGATGATGCCAGAAAACGTATTGAGGCATTGATGTTATTTTCTGACTTAGGAAGCGGAATTAATATTGCTATGAAAGATTTAGAAATTCGTGGTGCAGGAGATTTATTGGGTGGTGAACAAAGTGGATTTATAAATGATATTGGATTTGATACATATCAAAAGATATTACAAGAAGCTATTGACGAATTAAAAGAAAACGAGTTTAAAGATTTATATCCAACAGATACTAACAAACCAAAAGAATTTGTAAAAGAAGTAACCATTGATACCGATTTTGAAATTCTATTTCCAGATGATTATATCAATTCTATTACAGAACGATTGGCTTTATATAACAAATTAGGAACGCTACAAAAAGAAGAGGAATTACTAGTTTTTGAAGCTGAAATTATTGATAGATTTGGAGAAATACCTACAGAAGTTTGCGATCTTTTAGATTCTGTGCGTATAAAGTGGTTGGCAAAAGAACTGGGTTTAGAAAAAATCATTCTAAAACAAAAAAGAATGCTTGGTTATTTTGTTGCTAACCAACAAAGCGATTTCTACCAAACACAAGCTTTTTCTAAGATGTTACAGTATGTGAAAAACAATGGTAAAAGCTGTGTAATGAAAGAGAAAGAAACTAAAAATGGTTTGCGTTTATTAATTACTTTTATAAGAATTGATTCTGTAAAAACAGCGCTACATATTCTAAATAAAATTTGATGGAAAACGCGCACTTAAAAAATATTTCTGGATTACTTTTAGCTACATTATTTATAAGTACTTCTGGCGTTTTAGGTAGATACATTACCATGCCTACAGAAGTAATTATTTGGTTTAGAGCCGCCATTGCTATGGTGCCTCTATATCTATATTGCAAATACAAAAAGATAGATTTAACAATAAAATCACCTAAAGATTATAAACCTTTTTTTATAAGCGGCCTCTTAATGGCAGTGCATTGGGTTACTTATTTTTATGCTTTAAAATTATCAAATGTAGCTTTAGGTGTTTTATCTTTATATACCTTCCCCATTATTATAGCTTTATTAGAACCGTTATTTTTAAAGGTAAAATTTGATCCTATTTACATCCTATTAGGATTACTGGTTTTGATAGGTTTATTTATTTTAACGCCAGAATTTAATATCGAAAGTACGCAAGTAAAAGGAATTCTTTTTGGAGTTTTTTCTGCATTTTGTTACGCAGTAAGAATACTAATTTTAAAACAACATGTTGCAAAGTATAATGGCACAATGTTGATGTTTTATCAAACCGTAATTATTACAATTTTACTACTACCAACTTTGTTTTTTATGGACATATCTGGTTTAGAAAGTCAGTTTCCTTATCTTCTTTTATTGGCGTTTTTAACCACAGCAATTGGGCATAGTTTAATGCTGCATTCATTGAAATTCTTTTCTGCATCTACTACAAGTATTATAAGTAGTTTACAACCTATTTTCGCAATTATATTAGCCTTCTTTTTTCTTCAGGAAACACCTACAATACGGACATTTTGGGGAGGAAGCTTAATACTATTGACAGTTGTTATTGAGAGTGTACGAAGTAAGAAGTAAATTTAAAGTACATAATACTGATAGAGAACAAGCTTATCACTTATTAAGCAGCCTGTTTAAGCTATTTTTCGGAAAAAAGCGAGTAACGAAAGCGGGAAATCGCTTCTAAAAAATTAGAACAAATCTTTATTACTGATATCTATGTAGTTCCGTTTTACAAACTCTAAAATAGTTTCTAAAACTTCGCCCATATTATCACAGTCTTTAAACTTTATATCACCCACATATTTAATAAGGTGTTTTTTTAATAATTCTACATTCTCTGGAAATGAAATAGTGTCTGCTTTCATGCATTTTATGAGACGTGCAGTTCTTCTTGGTGCAGTAATCATTCTTTTTGCCATAAAAGAGCGCTCTTCTATTTTATATTGTTCAATAGAATCATTTTGCAATTTTTTACCCACCATTTCAATCATCTTAAAGTTCTCTTTCATAAACTGTAAGTTGTATACTTTTAAATTTCCTTCAAAAGATTGCTGATCGAAATCAATAGCCCTAATTTTATAAATAATTTGATCAAAATCATGCGTTGGTGTTACCACATAATTGTAGGAACGCATATCTCCTAATAAACGCACTAAACAGCGTTCTTTAAATTTTACAAACTCTTTAGCTATTTGAGATTTTTCTAATTCTGTACAGTTTGGTAAATTCTCTCTAATAAAATCGTCTCCGGGTATTCCTGCAATATGCTCTTCTATTAAAGTATCTTTAAAAACTAAAAAATTCATGTTATGAGGTGACAAAATATGCTCTAATTCTAAACCATAAACACGAGAAGCATCTGCCTTCTTAACATAAAAATAGGTAAAATTATCATTTAAAATATTTCTAATTTTTATTCTGAAAGGTTTAGAGTTTCCAAACGTGCAGTAATCAATAGCATCTACATTTAAAAACGGAATATTGTCATCATTACCGTCTGAATGCAGCTTTGTATAAATTTTCTTTAAATTTCTATCAATTTCTTCTCTATCAAATTGAGAAAAATAAGTTCTTACCCACAGCGTGTCTTCATCATTTTTATCATAAACCGTAACAGAGCCCTGAAAACGCAATAAATCGTCATAATAAAGGGAAATTTTTGTATTTCTATTGTAGTTTTTTAAATAGGCATCTAACATTCCATTAATTGGAAATGTAGGCTTCTTTTTAGACATCAATTTTTTTCCTACCGCCATATTATCTCTTGGTTTTTCTCAAAAATAGGCATATTATACCAATTCAAACATTTTTCCTGGCAAAGGTTTCGAGACACCTTTTAATTCCATCTGCAATAAAACGGCAGATAATTGGTAAATAGGAATGTTACATTCTAAAGAAATTACATCTAATAATTGCTTTCCTTTTTCATGCAGTAAATCATAAATTTTCTGTTCATTTTCATTCAACTCTAAAAATAATTGTTGCTGTATTATTTTTGGTTTTTCACTCAAATCCCAATTTAGCATTTTTACAATTTCATCCGCAGAATTTAGCAAAAATGCTCTATTATTTTTAATAAGATTATTACAGCCCTTGCTATAAATATCTGAAGTTCTGCCTGGAACTGCAAATACATCTTTATCATAAGAATTCGCAATATCCGCAGTCACTAAAGAACCGCCTTTTACAGCAGATTCTATAATAATTGTAGCTTTAGAAATGCCTGCAACGATTCTATTTCTTTTTAGAAAATTTTCTCTTAAAGGAACATCATCATGCCAGAACTCGCTTAAAAACCCACCATTTTCATTCACCTGATTAATATATTTTTTATGAACTTTCGGATAAATTTGCTCTAGACCATGGGCTAAAACAGCAACTGTTTGCAAATTGTTTTTTATTGCAGCTTTGTGCGCGCAAATATCTACACCATATGCAAAACCACTTATTATTAAAGGGTTGTATTGTGCCAAATCTTCTATTAATTTGTTACAAAAATCACGTCCGTAAGAGCTCATGTTTCTGGTACCAACAATAGAGATGATTTTTTGATTAGAAAAATCGATATTACCGTCTTTAAATAATAAAATAGGGCTGTCAATACAATGCTGTAAATTGGTTGGGTAGTCGTCTTCTAAAAAATAAGAATACGAAACAGCATTTTCTTTTATATATTTTAGCTCCCGTGAAGCTCGCCTTAAACTTTCTTCATCAAAAAGATGCTTTAAAACATGATTTCCTATTCCGTTTATTTTTGATAAACTAGCTCTTTTTTCTTTAAAAATTTGAGAGACATCTCCCACGTTTACAATAAGTTTCTTCGCTAAAATATCTCCTACAGCCTTACATTTCTGCAATCTTAAGATAGCGAGCAATTTTTCGTCTTTCAATAGCTAACAATTTGAGAACCAATATATAAAAAATTTGTTAATAATTTTTAAAGAAGTTTATGCAACTAGACCTCAAAAATTATATATTTGTTAATATGAATTTAGCGAACTACATAAACGACTTACTATATAGATACGATTGCGTAATAGTTCCTAATTTTGGAGGTTTTATTACCCATAGAATTGGAGCTAAATTAAATTCAGATTCGCACACATTTTATCCGCCAACAAAACAAATTGCGTTTAATAGTCATCTAAAACATAATGATGGATTACTAACTAATTATGTAGCTTCTGCAGAGCAGATTTCTTTTGAAAAGGCTGCTGCAGCAATATCTTTGTCTGTATTAAATTGGCAAAATGAGTTAAAATCTAACGCATTTCAATTAGATAATTTAGGAACTATTGTGTTGAATGAAAAACAACAAATTGTTTTTGAACCAACAAAAGAAATCAATTTTTTAACTACTTCTTTTGGATTAGCGAATGTGCCAACATCGCTTATTAAAAGAAATGCTACACCAATAATACCTTTAGTTACTGAAAACATATCTGAAGACAAAAAAGTAATTCCTTTATTTATAAAATACGCTGCTGCTGCTGCCATCTTATTAACATTAGGTTTTGCTGGATACAATGGTATTCAAGATGATAAGCAGAAAAAAATAGCAATAAATCAGCAGATTGCACTAGAGAAAAAAATACAAACGGCTACGTTTATTATTGCAAATCCGTTACCAACTATAGAACTAAATGTGGTTAAAAAAGTTTCAAAACCATATCATGTTGTTGCCGGTTCTTTTCAATTTCCAGAAAATGCAGATCGAAAAGTAAAACAACTAATTGCTAAAGGATTCAATGCTCAAATTATCGGTCTTAATAAATGGGGATTAACTCAGGTTGCTTTTAATAGTTACGCAGACAGAAATGATGCGATTAACAACTTATATAAAATTAAAAAAACCATCTCAACAGACGCTTGGTTTTTGGTTAAAAACATCCAATAGTATACTCTTTATGTGTGTGTGTTTTAAAATCATTTTTAAATGAGTGCATGTGTATCTTTTTATAAAATTTACTTCTAAATGGAAACAAAAACATCTAAAGAATCTTTAACAATTTTAACAGATTTAGTTTTACCAGGAGAAACTAATTATCTAGATAATCTTTTCGGTGGAGAATTATTAGCAAGAATGGATAGAGCCTGCAGCATCTCTGCACGAAGACACTCTCGAAGGATTGTAGTTACTGCTTCTGTTAACCATGTAGTCTTTTCTAAAGCGGTTCCTGTGGGTAGTGTTGTAACCTTAGAAGCAAAAGTTTCTAGAGCATTTAAATCTTCTATGGAAATTTATGTAGACGTTTGGATTGAAGATAGACAATCTGGTAAAAAAACGAAAGTAAATGAAGGTATTTACACTTTTGTTGCAGTAGATGAAACTGGAAAACCTGTTGAAATTCCACAAATAATTCCAGAAACAGCTTTAGAAAAGGAACGCTTTAAAGGTGCCTTAAGACGTAAACAGTTGAGTTTAGTTTTAGCAGGAAAATTAAAACCAAACGAGGCTACAGAATTAAAAGCTTTATTTAATTCATAATTAAAACAATAGAATTTTTAAATCATTCTAAAATTATAGAAGCTATTATTGTTATATTAAGAATCACAAAATTACTTCGAAAATTAAAACTAAATTCGAATTTCAAAATTTAAGAATACTAGTAACTAATAGAATAATTACAGTACTTATTTATATTACATTACTTGTTATGGTGGCTTTTATATGGGGTGCAGATGAAAAACGATTATTAATTTATATCTCCTCTTTTTTAACTATTTTAGAAATAGCATTTTTTGTAACCCAAAGAACATCTGAAAAAACTGGTTACTCTGCCAAATTCTATTATCCTTCAGAATAATATTATGTATTCTCCCAGACAAAAATAAACTACCTTTTTAAAATCCAAGAAGATGGATTTAGCTTTGTTGTATTCTTATATAAGGCAAAAATAAGTGTTGTTTTTCCTGAAACCTTATCTGTGAATATCTGACCGATCT
>Ga0209197_1000167_pt1 | contig 48776 bp, 49 predicted proteins | sample COGITO_mtgs_1105_4_FD_184802 | JGI IMG/M metagenome (GOLD analysis project Ga0209197, IMG submission 184802) | Pelagic marine microbial communities from North Sea - COGITO_mtgs_110512 (SPAdes) (version 2) | ecosystem: Environmental > Aquatic > Marine > Epipelagic ... | reverse complement strand
GTATATTTTAAATAATATGAATGAATAAGTTTCAAAAGAATTTACATTATAAAATAATGTGGTTATTCTACTCTTTGTTTACGCTGTCAATTTCAATATTTTCAATGAACTTTAAATCTTCCTAAAATCGCTATAAAAACAATCTCAATAAAATCTACTTTGTAAGAAAACTAGAATCGAACTAGTGAGTTTAAAAACAAAAACCCTTTACCAAAATATCCCTGAACTAATTTGCTATATCTCTTAGCGGGTGCAAATATAAAATTTATTTGCAATCTAACAAGAAAAAAAATAAATATTAAACTTTTTTATTGCTATAAAAACTGAACTTATTTGCTATAAAATTCGGATTGCAAATATACAAAATTTTAAGCTTATAAACCTAATGAAAATTTAAATAAATTTGAAGCTATTTTTTCTAAATAAAAACAAATCAAGTTTAAACTCAAAAGGGTTAGAAACTGCTTAACAAAAATCTCAATGGACGATACTAACAAACTCTTATTTCCGTTAGCGGATGCAAACATACAACACATTTATAATTCTACACATATTTTATTTTGCTTTTTTTATTTATTTTTTAGAATTAATTTTAATCTACTGAGAACACCTACTTTATAGTATGAAGAAATTTTACTTGTTATTACACCTTTTGCGCATAATATCTATTTTATTTATACAAAAGTAAATTAGGACATATTTTATTGTATATTATATTGCTTATATAAATTAGAAAAGGTAAAACATAAACTAAATTTGCCGAGTAAAAAGATAAATCAAAATTAAAAAGAGTGGTTAATGATTTTTAAATTGTTAATTAATTCTGTTATTTAAATTTATTCAAGCGTAAATTTTTCGCAGAAAAGATTAAAATTCTATTTGTTATTTATTAAAAACAGTTGAAAAAAGATATTAATTTGTAGAAATAAGTTTTTAAATGATTGCTTTCAAAAAAAATTATTGCTTATTTCTTTTATTCCATTTTTCTCTCATCTTATCAAGCATCAATTTATATTCGTCTAAGTTTATGATTGCTTTTCTAGCTGTTATTATTTTAATAAAATCGAAGTTTAATTTTGACTGTTGAATTTGAAGTTTACCTGATTGAAAAGCACGTTGAAGCACGTTTTCTATCAAAAAATCTTCATTTACACTTTCTGGGTGGTATTCTATCCTTAAAGAAAGTTTAAAAATATTGGCTGTTGTATTATACCAAAATGCTTTCCAACCACTTCTTAGTCCTTTTATATTATTATACGCCGTTTCACCTGATTGTCGGTGAATTAATTTGAGAAGAATACGACCTTCTGTAGTGGTCATTTTTTTAATTTGATCTGTAAACTCACCCTCAATATAATGTTGAACAAGCTTTATGTACTTAGTTCTCTTCCTTCTTGAATCAATTCTTTCTAACCTTGCATTTAAAGTATCTAATCTTTCTGAAGCTAATTTTGCAAGCGGGTATACCTTAAATACCTTCTTTTTAAACCATAAATAATAACGAATATCTTTTTTAGAATTGAATTTAGGTCTTGGTAATAGTGTAATCTCATTTAATTGAATAACTACTGAGTCTCCAGGTTTTACCAATATATATTCATCTGTATTTTGAGGCAATAAATCTACATCTCTCTTTTGGGAAAAAGTAAGGAATGAAAATAAGATGATATATATGTTTAAAAGTTTTTTCAATTTTTGATTATTTTACTTCACAAAGACTACAATATAAATTTTAAGAGATTTTATATATAAAATCTTGTTCTGAAATTATTGAAATTCCTAAGTCTTGAGCTTTTGTTAGCTTACTTGGCCCCATATTATCACCAGCAACTATAAAATTTGTTTTCTTAGAGATAGATGAACTTACCTTGCCTCCGTTGTCTTCTATTGCTTTTTTAAGCTCGTTTCTCGACATCTGATAAAAAACACCTGAAACCACAAAGATTTGACCTAATAATATCTCTGTTTGATTTTCTAAAATGGCTGCAGAAACTTCTAATTGCAATCCGTAAGATTTTAAACGATTTATTAATTGAATATTTCCAAAATCTGACGAAAAATCGAGAATACTCTGCGCAATTCTATCCCCTATTTCATCGGCTTTAATTAATTCTTCAAAAGTAGCGGTCATTAAATGGTCTATCGATTTAAAATGTTTTGCTAACTTCTTTGCAACAGTTTCACCAACAAAACGAATTCCAAGTGCAAATAATACTTTTTCAAACGGAATTTCTTTTGATTTTTCAATTCCAGAGATCATGTTTTGAGCAGATTTCTCTGCCATTCTTTCTAATGGGATTATCTGGGCAACGTTTAAATCGTATAAGTCTGCATAATTTTGAATTAAACCTTCTTTACGCAATAAATCTACTGTTTCTCCTCCTAGCCCATCAATATCCATAGCTTTTCTAGAAATGTAATGTTGAATTCTACCTGTTATTTGCGGTGCACAACCAAATTCATTGGGGCAATAATGTTTTGCATCTCCCTCTGTTCTTACCAACGCTGTGTCACATTCTGGGCAGTTAGTTGCGTACATTGTCGGCGCTGAGTTTTCTGGACGTTTTGTATGGTCTACTGCAATGATTTTTGGAATAATTTCTCCCCCTTTTTCTACAAACACTGTATCTTTCTCTCTAATATCTAATCTTTCAATTTGATCTGCATTGTGCAGAGAAGCACGTTTTACAGTTGTTCCTGCCAACTGAACAGGATTTAGATTTGCAACTGGTGTAATTGCACCAGTTCTGCCAACTTGATATGTAATTTTATTTAATATAGTTGAAACTTGTGCTGCTTTAAATTTGTATGCAATTGCCCATCTTGGTGCTTTTGCAGTATATCCTAACTCTTCTTGCTGTTGTAAATTATTAACCTTTATTACAATTCCGTCTGTTTCATATGGCAAATCATTTCGTTTCGCATCCCAATAATTCACAAAATCAAAAACAGCATCTATTGATTTTGCCAACGTTATGGTTTTTGGAACCTTAAATCCTACTTTTCTCGCATTTTCTAAGCTCTCAAAATGTGTTTTGTATTTCCTTTCTTCTGTAACCACTTGATACAACAAACAATCTAAAGGTCTTTTTGCAACTTCTCCGCTGTCTTGCAACTTTAAACTTCCACTTGCAGTATTCCTTGGATTCCTATATACTTCTTCTCCGTTTAAAATTCTTTCTTCATTCATTTTAATGAAACCATCTATTGGTAAAACAATTTCTCCGCGCATTTCAAAGTTAGATATAAACTCTTCTTTTATTGATAATGGAATTGAACGAATAGTTTTTATATTATTTGTTACCTCATCTCCTTGAAAACCGTCTCCACGAGTTACTGCTTTTATAAACTGACCATTTTCATAAGTTAAATTGATAGAAGCTCCATCGAATTTTAACTCACAAGTAAATTCTAATTCTGAGACGCCTAAAACCTTTTCAACTCTTTTTTCCCAATCTAACAAATCTTCTTTTGAATATGAATTATCTAAAGAATACATTCTGTTTTTATGAACAATAGTATTAAAGTTCTTTGTAACTGATCCTCCTACTCTCTGAGTTGGCGAGTTTGAATTAAAAAAAATAGGATTCTCTTTTTCTAACTTTTCTAATTCTTTTAAAGTTCTATCAAAATCAAAATCTGAAATTATTGCATTATCTAACACATAATAGTTATAATTATGGTTATTTAACTGCTCTCGAAGTTCCTTTATTTTTTCCTCTACCGTCATAATATATCTCTGAAAAAGCTTGTTTTTAAATTTGAAAAAACGTATTTTATCTCTGAATTCAAAAATGAAATAAAAAAATAAAATACGCTGTAAAAATACATAAAATTTCTACAGTTAATGAACTTCCTGACTCCTGGAATGCAGAAGATTTTAAAGTCCTTTTAGAAAAGTTTGATTTTGCAAATAATGAAGTAATTGATTTAAAAGATTAAGAGAATTGTTATTTATGGCAATTGTAGATAAAGATCCAAGTGAGGCTGCTTTAATTGTGTTGGATTATAAATTATCTAATCATTTAAATAAAGGACTAATAAATTCTCTTTCTTATGAAATGTTGGTAGATAAAATCTCTGAAGAGTATCCTAAAATTGGTTTAGACAAAGAACTTTTTATTGTAAATCAGTTTTATACAAACCGTTTAATGGAAAGTTTCCGAATACCATAGCAACGATTGGAGATTTTGAGATTACTCCTTCCTTACACGCTGATAAAGAAATAACCAAAGAAATTGTATTGAAATGTTTTGCAAAGAACTTAGACAGTCATAATGTTATTATCAGTTTGTTTGGAAAACAATTAAGTGGAGACGAAGCATTTGAGGAGGCAAATGATATTATTTGGGATTTGGAACAAACTGAAACGGGTTATCGCATTACTACATCAGAATATTTTATGAATACAGAAGAATTTTTACAGCCAGAAACGGAATGTAAAATTAGCTTTTTTAGTTAAGGGTAAGTTTTTAAAGATTACTTTAAGTATGCTGTTTTCCATTAAACAAAAGAAAAAAAGCAACATTTGTTTTATTTATTTCAATGAAAAGTGTTTCAGGAAAAGGATGAAAAATCAAATATTTAAAACAGATAGTGTCTTTTTAAACTCTTATCTTTACAAAAGAATAATAACGCTCATTTTTTGCAGTGGTATTGTACTTTTTGATAAAAGGATTATTTTAGTCCTCTTATTCGTAAAAACTATTTATACATAAATAAAATGATAAAAAATATTGCTACAGAAAACCGTTGGATTGGTCTTTTGATTTTATTCTATTTTTTTGGAACTGTAGGAATATGCATCGAGGATTATAAATACTTCTTTTTGCCACTTACACCAATTAATTTATTACTTACGCTATTTATTTTTTATAAAATAAATAATGATTTTAGCAAACGATTTTTAGTCCTCTCCTTAATAATTTTTTTTATCGGATATTCCGTGGAGGCCGTTGGAGTTGCAACAGGCATGCTTTTTGGAAGCTATTCTTATGGTAATTTATTCGGATTTAAAATTTTTGAAACACCACTACTCATCGGAGTAAATTGGCTGTTTTTATCACTAAGCGCGCATGGTGTGGTTCAGTATTTCACTAAAAAGACATTAATTCTTATCATTATTCCTGCCTTTTTAATGACAGGTTTAGATTTTTTTATTGAACCAGTTGCAATGGTATTAGGTTTTTGGAGTTGGGAAAATAATTTAATTCCGTTTCAAAATTTTATTATGTGGTTTGCAACAAGTGCCTTTATTCATACTATAATTTACTATTTTAGTCCAAAAATAAACACTAAAATCAGCTTTGTTGTCTTCATCGCTCAGTGCTTGTTTTTCGTTGTATTATACTTCTTAATTACCTAGAATTTAATGGCAGACACCAAGTATTAATTCAAATTTCGAGTACACCAAAACATTTAATTCCCACTATTATTAAAATGAGTAATCAAATAACAACCATTAGCTTTTTTAAATATGCTTCTCTAAACAACAAAATATGGGGCTTTAAAATGATGCAATTTGCCAATAAAGATTTAACTAAAATAAAAGGGTTAAGCTTTTATCGGTTAATGGGTAGCGGAAAAGGCAAAGGCTTTAATCCGTTTCCTGATTGGTCCGTTTACTGTCTACTTCAAGTCTGGGAATCTGAAGAAGCTGCTCATTCTTTTTTCAGTGCTTCAAATTTAATCAAGCAATACCGCAACCATACAAAAGAGTTGTTTACACTTTACATGAAAAATATTTCTGCAGGTGGAACCTGGGTTGGTAAAAATCCATTTGAAAAAGCTACCGATTTAAACCCCAATTTACCCATTGCAGTGATTACTCGTGCAACTATCAAATGGAATTGGCTCCTTAGATTTTGGAAATACGTACCTACATCAGAAGAAGGCTTAGAAGGAAATGAGGGATTGATCTACACTAAGGGTGTGGGCGAAGTTCCTATCATTCAAATGGCGACTTTCAGTTTGTGGAAAGATTTTGAATCTGTAAAACAGTTTGCTTATAACAGCAAACAACACAAAGAAGCCATCAAGAAAACACGAAAATATGATTGGTATTCAGAGGAACTTTTTTCTAGATTTCAACCTTACAAATCTACTGGAACTTGGGAAGGAAAAGATCTTTTAGTTTTTTAGTATTCTTTATTTTGGGGTTGCAATTACAGTCATAACACCAAGAGATAATTTCTTCTCATTCCATTTTGTTGGCATAAACTTCAACATTCCTGTCACAAAATCCCAAAATTCATTTTCCATATTTTTGTTCCACTGGATTCCTTTTTGTTCTACCTCGCTCATCCAAAAAAGCAAATAAGGATTTAAAGTACCGTACGTTAATAATTGAGAAACGTTCCAGCCACTTTTATCTAATAGCAATTTTATATTGTCTGGCGAAAATAACGAAGTATGACGTGGCGTGTGCCAACCCGCCCAGTTTTCATTATACTTTTTTCTACTTATAGAATCAAAATTAGGGATTTCAATTATAAGTGTTGTAGATGGTTTCGCAATCGATTTAAGATAAGTAAGGTTTTCTAACGGTGTGTAATCATGCTCTAAATAATGCCACATTGTAATAATATCTGGTTCTAAATTCAAGGAAAGGTCTTTAATTTCTGCGACTTGCAAGTCTAATCCTTTAAACAAGGTACTTTGTTCTTTCCATCCTTCATCACTAAAATCAATACCTAGTGTTTTGCAATTTAACTCTTGTTGACATGCTTTTAGAAAACTTGGCTTGCCACAGCCAACATCCAAAATCAACGATTTTGGTGATACAGAGCACATCTCTTTTACCCGATTTACGCGTTTTAAATCTAACTTTTTCTGACTTCCCTCTACTAATTTACTATATTTACCCCATGCTTCTGAACCCCTATAAGGCAAGTAATGCGAAGTATAATAGTCTTTTAGATTATCTAAATTTACTCTTGGATTTAAGAAAACCAACTGGCAATTCGCACATTGATCAAAATTAAACAGCTCTTTACTTGAGTGCATTTGAGCGGTTGTTTTTATAAAAGAGACAATAGAACTGGCATTGCAAATGGGACAATTTTGAAGACGCTGCATAGAATATTAAGTAGTGATTATAATTATTAAAAATGAATGAAATAGTTTCACACCAGCAGAATTATCTACTCTCTAACAGTTCCTGAAAAATGATTTACCTTAGAATTTATAGGATTCCCAGAAGATCTTCTAAAACTTGCTATTTGCCCAGCATGCCAAATAGCATCTGAGATAGGCCCATTAATTATATTAAGAAAAGGAACCGTAATTTTTCCAGCTTTTCTTATTGTAAATTCTGATAACTCTTTACTAGATTGTATACGATCGCTAAACGCTTGAAAATTTAAAAGTGTTTGTCCTCTCATTTCTGCAAACGTCATTTTTTCTTTTTCCATCTCTTGTTTAAAATCGGTCTTGGTGAGGCGGAGCATCATATTCGATAAGTCGTACAAATGATTTACAGTTTGCTGACAATCCCTGCCCTCTCCTTTCGGTTGGTATGCCAAATCTTTTGCTCGCAAGCCTTTTGTGGCCCAATAATAGCGAAAACCTAAACCATCTATCATTCTTGCAACTGTGTTTTGTGCGGTATAGCTCTCTTCCATTTTCGGAATTTGGTAGTAAGGTAATATTTTTTGAGAATTAATGGAAATAGTAAAGAGTACTAGCGCAATAGTTATGAGTTTAACTTTCATCTATTTTAATTTGGATACTAAATTAAGGAAAAATTTATTTTTTTGATGCCTTTGAAACCTTGGTTTTAAAATAAAAATTAATAAATCAAGTATAGTCCTTCCCGAGAATTCTGGAGAAACAATCGTTTGAACTCTTTTTTGTTTTTCACAAAAAAAACAAGTGCGGAAAATACGAGGTCGCTACAAAAAAAAATAAAACCCAAAACAAAAAATATTTCGGGTTTAAAATATTTTAAAATATCCTTCTACTAATAATACGTGTATCTTCTAACTTTTGCAATATGTTTTGCCAAACGAATTACTTGATGAGAATACCCATATTCGTTATCATACCAAACATAAATAACAATACTGTCATTATCTGTAATAGTTGCTTTGCTATCAAAAATTGAAGGTGCAGTGGTACCTATAATATCTGAAGATACAAGCTCATTATCAAGCGAATACTTTATCTGCTCTACCAACTCACCTTCTAAAGCATATTTTTTGATCAAAGAATTCACACGCTCTGTAGTAACTTTTGTATGCAATTGTAAATTTAAAATTGCTAAAGAACCGTTGGGTACGGGCACTCTAATTGCGTTAGAAGTTAACTTACCCTTTAGTGCTGGTATTGCCTTTGAAACAGCAGCTCCTGCGCCGGTTTCTGTAATTACCATATTTAAAGCTGCAGATCTTCCTCTTCTGTATTTACTGTGCATATTGTCCACTAAATTCTGATCATTTGTGTATGCATGAATGGTTTCTAAATGTCCTTTTTTAATTCCATAATTATCTTCTAAAACTTTTAAAATTGGCGTAATTGCATTAGTTGTGCAAGATGCTGCAGAGAAAATAGTTACTTTATCTGGATTGTATTGTTTATGATTTACACCGTGCACAATATTGGGAACTCCTTTTGCTGGAGCTGTAATTAAAACTTTACTTGCTCCTTTTGTTTTTAAGTGTCTACTTAATTCTTCTTGATCTCTAAATGCACCTGTATTATCTATAATTAAAGCATCGTTAATTCCGTATACTGTATAATCGATATCTTCAGGTTTGCTTGCAGAAATCATATAAACGGTTGTTCCGTTAATAATTAATGCTTTGTTTTCTATGTCTATCTGCACAGTTCCTAGGAAATCACCATGCACAGAATCTATACTTAATAAAGACGCTCTTTTTTCTAAAACTTGTTCATTTATTTCCCCACGGGTAACAATTGCTCTTAATCTTAATTGAGAACCTTTACCCATTTTAGTCATTAGCTCTCTTGCCAATAAACGACCTATTCTTCCGAAACCATACAATACAACATCTTTAGGTTTAATGTCTTTTGCTATTGTTGCACCTTTCAATTTATTATTTACAAAGGCTACTTTATCTTCGCAATTTATTTTACTTAAATAACACTCATAGGCCAATTTACCAATATCTAATTTAGAAGATGGCAAATTTATTTGCGCAATTGCTTTTGCAATATCTAATGCATCTAGAATAGAGATTGGCTTACTTACAAATTCTCTTGCATATTCTATTAAGTTTAATACTTCACTAGCTCTTTTATCTACTAAAGGATTTCTAAAAAGCACTAATTCGATAGACTTATCATACCATAAATCGTTTACAATATTAATAAATTCTACAGTTGCTCTTCTTGTTTGCGCCTGCGATAAAACTTCTTCGTTGTAATTTACTGTTGTTGACATAGTTGTGTTACTAGAATTAAATTTCCAGCAAAAGTATACCAATTATTTAAAATACGAAATCGATTGCGTAAAAAGTTTTGAAATAAAAAAACCTGAATTTTAAATATCGATTTTTATAAGATCATTTTACTAATTATCTGTATGTGTATAGCTCTTTCTCTCCTTTGATATTTATCATTTCTACAGCAATCCTAAAACCCCTTTTACCTAATTGATCTAGTAGTTTGGCAGTTTCTTTGGCATCTGTTACCCTTTTGTTATTTACTTTAATAATTACATAGTTTTTCAAACTATTTTCCTTGCTATCTTTTCCTGTTCTAATAATCTGAACCCCATTTGAAATATTTAACTTTTTCATTTCTTCTTTAGAAATGTTTTTTAATTCCCATTGAAAAACAGTAGCAACATGTCTTTCTATAAATTTAGATAATTTCACTTTCTTGGTTATTAATTCGCCATTTCTTTCTATCGTTACATCTACAACTTCATTAGGTCTTTTTGCTGTTAACTGCCCCTTCAATTCAGAGAACTTAGAAATTTTTATATTATTTATTCTTTTAATAATATCGCCTTCTTTTAACTCCGATTTTACTTTATTTTCGCTCTGCTTTAAGACATTTCTTACTTTTACGCCTTGCTCCTTGTAACTCAAATCTACTGTAATTCCTAAAATTGCTTGCTGTACTGCGCCAAACTCTAAAATATCATCTATTATCTTTTTTGCAATATTAGAGGGTACGGCAAAAGAATACCCGATAAAAGAACCGGTTTTAGTAGAAATAGCAGTATTTATACCTATTAATTCGCCTCTTCCGTTTACTAAAGCGCCACCACTATTTCCAGGGTTTACCGCTGCATCTGTTTGTATAAAAGATTCTATATTTCTATTCCCTTCCAAATCTCTTCCTTTTGCAGAAACAATTCCCGCAGTTACAGTAGAGGTTAAATTATAAGGATTTCCAACAGCTAAAACCCATTCTCCTATTTTAATATTATCTGAATTTGCAAAAGGAACATAAGGTAAATTTGTATTTGATTCTATTTTTAATAAAGCAATATCATTAGCAGCATCGCTTCCTACTAATACAGCTTTGTACTTTTTCTTATTATTTAATGTAATTTCTAATTCACTAGAACCATCTATTACATGATTATTTGTTACAATATAGCCATCTGCAGAAATAATTACGCCACTTCCCGTGCCCACTTGCTCGTATTTTTTGGTGCCCTGACCCCTACCATAATATTGCTCTGCCCATGAGTTTACCTGAGTTTTTACCGCCGTATTTTTAACATGAACTACGGCATGTATTGTATTTTCCGCTGCTATAGTAAAATCTGTTGTCATTTCTGCAGCACTTGCATCTTTTATTGTTGAACTAATGCTTGTTTGTACAATATTAGTAGGAATTTGAATTGTTCTCTCCACCTTTACAGGATCTTCAAACAATAGCTTGTAACCCCCTAATGTTATTACCCCTCCTAAAATTGCCATAACCAAAAAACCGAATGCTTTTTTCATAATTACTCATTTTTATTATTCAAATATATAATTTTAACATCTTTAAAAAATCTGTTTAACTTCATTTTAACGGACTTTAACCCCTTTTTAACATCCTTTGTTTGTTCCTGAAATACTTACCTTTGCTTTATGAATTTTAATTTTTACAAATATCAAGGAACGGGAAACGATTTTATAATGGTCGATAATAGAGCTGAAATTTTCCCAAAAGAAAACATGGAAGTAATTTCTAATCTTTGTAATAGATATTTTGGAATTGGTGCAGATGGTGTTATCTTAATTGAAAATGATGTCGAACACGATTTTAAAATGATTTATTTTAATGCTGACGGCAGCCAGACTTTCTGCGGAAACGGAGGTAGATGTGCAGTTGCTTTTGCAAGGTATTTAAATATTATTAAAAATAAAACAAATTTTATTGCTGTTGATGGCCCTCATTTTGCTGAAATTAAAAATAATATTGTTTCTTTAAAAATGATTGATGTTGACAATATTCGAATTCAAGAAAATTCAGTTTTTGCTTATACCGGAACACAACATCACGTGGAAATGGTTGATAGTTTAGATGACTATCCTGTTTATGAAAAAGGAAAAAAAATAAGAGCATCTTATGAAGCTCCAGGAAGTAATGTGAATTTTGTAGAACAGATTAATACTAATACTTTTAGAGTTAGAACATATGAAAAAGGTGTAGAAGGTGAAACTTTAGCTTGCGGAACCGGTGTTACAGCAGTTGCCATTGCCATGCATAAAACAAAAAAAACAACTAGTAATTTAATTTATTTGCCCGTTGAAGGGGGTGTTTTAGAGGTTTTCTTTACTGAAGAAAACGGCCATTATAAAGACGTATACTTGCGAGGTTCTGCCACCTTTGTTTTTAAAGGGGAAATACAAATTTAATGGAATATTTAAAAGGAGAAAAGAGCAACCTACGAGCATTAGAACCAGAAGATTTAGAATTTCTATACACTATAGAGAACAACGAATCTTTTTGGGAAGTAAGTCATAACCAGACTCCATTTTCTAAATATCTTTTAAAACAATATCTAGAAAATGCATATTTAGATATTTTTGAAGCAAAACAACTACGTTTACTTATTGAAGAAAAATCCACAAAAAGACAAATAGGTTTAATTGATTTGTTTGATTTTAATCCACAACATAAAAGAGCAGGAATTGGAATTTTAATTCACCCCGATTTTCAGAAAAATGGTTTTGCTTTTGAAGCGCTCTCAATTCTAATTGATTATGCTTTTAAGCATTTAAACTTGCATCAATTATATGCAAATATTACTGCTAATAATTCTAAAAGTATTTCCTTGTTTACAAAACATAAGTTTAAGAAAGTTGGCATAAAAAAAGATTGGATTTTATCAGAAGGGAAATTTAAAGATGAAATCTTATTTCAGCTGATAAAATAGTAACTTTACAGTCTTAAAATATTTACAATTGAAGAAAAAAGTGATTTACATATTGGCTGCCGTTCTATTAATTGGAGCAATTCTTGGCTATAATTATTACCAAAAAATATTTGGAAAGGCAATTACAAAAGATGTTGTGCTGTTTATAACTAATTCTGATAGTTTGTTAGATATTCAAAAAGAAATTAAAGATTTTTCTATAAATCCAGATTCTTTTCTCTGGGTAGCAGCTAAAAAAAAAATATCAAATGCAAAACACGGCAGATATTTACTAAAAAAAGGAATGTCTAATAACGAAGTTTTAAATATGCTTCGAAGCGGCAGTCAAACTCCTTTTAAATTATCTTTTAATAATCAAGATACTTTAGAAAAATTTGCGGGCAGAATTGCCACGCAAGTAGAAGCCGATTCTATCTCATTGCTTAATTCTTTTAAAGATGAACAATTTTTATCTAAGAATAACTTAACAGACAAATCCATACTTCAAATTTTCATACCCAATACCTATGAATTTTACTGGACAGTTTCACCTGAAAAATTTAGAGAAAAAATGTTGGTTTCTTATAAAATATTTTGGAATAAAAATAGGCTACAAAAAGCAAAAAAACTAAATCTAACAAAAGAAGAAGTAATTACTTTAGCTTCTATTGTACAAAAGGAAACTGCTCAGAATTCTGAAAAACCAATTGTTGCTGGCTTATATTTAAACAGACTAAGAAAAGGCTGGGCACTGCAAGCAGATCCTACAATTATCTATTGTGTAAAAGAAAAAAAAGGACAAGATTATGTTGTTAAAAGAGTTTTAACAATAGATTTAGAGATAGAGTCTTCTTACAATACTTATAAATATAGAGGGTTACCTCCTACTTTAATTGCTATGCCCGATATTTCTAGCATTGATGCGGTTCTAAATGCTGAAAAACATAATTATATGTATATGTGTGCTAATGTTGAAAAATTAGGATACCATGCTTTTGCAAAATCTCTTATACAGCACAATAGAAATGCAGATAAATACCATCAATGGATGAACAAAAAAAGGATTAATAGGTAAGTTATTTGTTGCTTAGATAGTGTTAAAATAGAGCTATGTATAACAATTTTGGAATTCATTGAAGAATCCTTTTTTTGTTATCAATTTCATAAAGTATACTTTACAGATTCCAAAAATAAACACAAAAACACAATAAATATTTCATTATTTGTATTTTTTTAAAATTTAATACATTGATAATCAATTAATTTAGATTGTCTTTGTAAATTTACAGCGCTAAATGTAAATATATTTTTATCAAAAATAAAATACTTTTATTCAGTCTAATTATTCTTTTTATCAACGCAATTTCTATTGTTAATATAAAGGGTTCTGAATCAGAAATAGTTACAACTATAAAGTTAAGCTTTCCTAAAACTTTGGGAAATGATATTTTCTATTTAAAAAGAGATTTTATTGCCTTTAAAGAAGCAATTGCTTTTAAAGAATCTCAAGGAAAATACGAAGTTGTAAATACTTTAGGGTATCTCGGAAAATATCAATTTGGTAGAACTACTTTACATAGATTTAATATATACAATACTCAAGAATTTTTAAGAGACCCTATTTTACAAGAAAAAGCATTTATTGCGCTGTGCAAAGTAAATAAATGGATTTTAAGAAAAGATATAAAGCGCTCTGTAGGAAAAACTATAAATGGAATTAAAGTTACAGAATCTGGAATTTTAGCTGCTGCTCACTTAAGTGGTGCAGGAAATGTAAAGAAATTTTTAAGGAGTAACGGTTCTCAAAGTTTTTCAGATGCTTACGGTTCTAGCATAAAATCTTACATGAAAAAATTTGGGAACTACAATGTTTCCAATATTTTAGCTGATCAAAAACCAAAAGTATAGCGCTAGCATCTTCCTCGAAAAAATAACAACTTTCTACAATATTCGGTATCCCATTACTTATTTGAAAATACTTTTAAAAAGGATGAATAAAAAATATTTTTTATTTATGAATAATAAAAATAGCAGGCTTCTTATGTAAGTCTGGGGTTTGATGTTTCCAATCTTGCATGGAGAGTGTTTTAATAAATTCTGATGACAACGTAATATCTGCAGCAATACATAAATTTGTAGTCGGCGATAAAGCTGCTTTTAAATCTGCAAACATTTTCTCGTTTCGATAAGGTGTTTCTATAAAAATTTGAGACTGATTTTTCTCCTTAGATAATTTTTCTAAATCTTTAAGAGCCTTTTTTCTATCGCCTTTATCAATTGGTAAATAACCATTAAATGCAAAATTCTGTCCGTTCATACCAGAACTCATCAATGCCATTAATATAGAGCTGGGACCAACTAAAGGAACTACTTGAATATTGTTCTCATGCGCTAACTTTACGATACTTGCTCCGGGATCTGCAACTGCGGGAACTCCAGCTTCAGATAGTAACCCTACATTTATACCCTGCTTACAAACATCTAAATACTTTCTTGTTTCGATCTCTTCGGCATACTTATCTAAAGACATTATCTGCAAAGACGGTTGCGATTTTTTAGGAGAAATCTTTTTGATAAACGCTCTTGCAGACTTTTCATTTTCTACAATATAATAATCAATTTCCTCTACTACCTTTTTAACAGACAAGGGCATTACCTCTAAAGGCGCTGTATCGCCTAAAGTTGTGGGTATCAAATAAAGCTTACCAATCATAATCTTTTCTTTTATTTCTTTTAAATTTTGCTTATTTTAATCTCAAAAATTATTTTTCTACAGTAGTTTATAGATGATACTATCGCAAGCTTGATTTAACATTTTGTATACTTCTTCAAAACCATTTCTCCCACCGTAATAAGGATCTGGAACTGAATAATTCTTATCTGGTTGTGATTCATTTAAGATCATTTTTACTTTCTCTACATCCTCATCACTAGTGGCTAGAGAAATAATATTTTGATAATTACTTTTGTCCATCGCATAAATAACATCAAAGTTTAAAAAATCTTTTTCGGTAAATTTTCTTGCTTGTTGATTTGAAATATCAATTCCGTATTGCTTTGCAACTGCTATAGAGCGTTCATCGGGTAAATTACCTACGTGATATGCAGCAGTCCCAGCTGAGTCCACAAAAACAATTTCTTTATTTACTTTAGATTGCAAAATACCTTCTGCTAATGGAGAACGACAAATATTACCTAGGCAAACCATCAGTATTTTTTTCATCTAAGTGAAAGTTAAATAGTTTTAATAAGAGACTTTTAGAGCGTTAATTTCTTTGTTAAGTCGTCTACATATTTTCTAAATTGCTTATCAGTTTCTGTTAGGTTGTCTACCGTTTTACAAGCGTGTAAAACTGTAGCATGATCTCTTTGCCCTATTTGATTGCCAATACTAGCCAAAGAAGTTTTTGTTAATCTTTTTGCAAAAAACATAGCCAACTGTCTTGCCTGAACAATATGTCGTTTTCTCGTTTTTGATTGTAAAGTAGCAACATCCATATCAAAATATTTAGAAACTTCTTTTTGTATGTAATCTATAGAAACTTCTTTCTTTGTGTTTTTTACAAACTTGTCTACAATCTGTTTTGCAAGTTCTAGAGAAAATTCTCTTCTATTAAAAGAAGCTTGTGCTATCATAGAAATTATAACACCCTCTAATTCTCTTACATTAGATTTTATATTTTTAGCAATATATTCTACAATTTCTGACGGCATCTCTACACCATCCCTAAAAAGTTTATTGTCTAATATAGAAATTCTAGTTTCATAATCTGGTGCTTGCAATTCTGCAGACAATCCCCATTTAAAACGAGATAACAAACGCTGTTCTATGTCTTGCATATCTACAGGTGCTTTGTCTGATGTTAAAATTACTTGCTTTCCGTTTTGATGTAAGTGATTAAAAATATGAAAGAATACATCTTGTGTGCCAGCTTTTCCTGATAAAAATTGAACATCATCAATAATTAGAACATCGATCATTTGATAGAAATGAATAAAATCATTTCTTGTGTTCGATTTCACTGAATCGATAAATTGTTGTGTAAATTTTTCTGAAGAAATATACAAAACTGTTTTGTCTGGATATTTATCTTTAATATCTACACCAATAGCATGTGATAAATGTGTTTTACCTAAACCAACTCCTCCATAAATTAGTAATGGATTAAAAGATGTTCCTCCTGGTTTATTAGCAACTGCCATACCAGCAGAGCGTGCTAATCTATTAGAATCTCCTTCAACAAAATTTACAAAGTTATAATTAGGATTTAGTTGAGATTCTATTTTAACTTTCTGCAATCCTGGAATTACAAACGGATTTCTTAATTCTCTGTTAGTTCCAACTAATGGCACTGTAATTTTTTGAGGTTTTAATGGATCTCTGTTAGAACTTGGTATCTTAACAATTTGCGGTCTATTGCTGCTATAATTGTTTTCCATCTTAACATCGTAAATTAATTTTGCATCATTGCCTAATTTTCTTACCAATGCAACCCTTAATAATTTGATATAGTGCTCTTCTAACCATTCATAGAAAAATTTACTAGGCACTTGTATTGTTAAGGCTTCTCCTGAAAGTTTCACTGGTTTTATTGGTTCAAACCAAGTTTTATAAGCTTGTGGTTTAATATTGTCCTTTATAAAAGACAAACAATCATTCCAGACAGATTCAGCAGATAGATTCATTTATAATCGAGGTACTTATAGAATTAATAAAAATTTGGTTAAAACGAAGATTTGGATCGTTTTATTGGGTTATACAAAAGTGTGAATAAAATTCAGTATAAAAAAATCAATTTGCTATTGATTATTAATTATTTTTATCGTAAGCTTGAAATATAAATTTAATCTATAATAATTGAAAAAATCATCAACAAAAACCAGAGTTAGATATTCTGAAACTGACCAAATGGGCGTTGTTTACCACGGTAACTATGCTCAATTTTTCGAAATGGGAAGAACCGAATGGCTAAGATCTTTAGGGGTTACATACAAAGATATGGAAATTAATGGGATAATACTTCCTGTAGTTTCTTTAAATTTAACTTTTATAAAATCCGCACTATATGACGATATTTTAACCATTCACACCTTTCTAAAAAAAGAACCAATGGTTAAAATTGAATTTAATTATGAAATTAAAAATCAGCTAGATGAATTAATTTGCACTGGAAGTTCTGTTTTAGCATTTATGAATTCTAAAAATATGAAACCAACGCGTTGTCCAGATTATTTATTGAAAGGATTAGGTTTCTAATTTTTTTTCGATTTAAAATATTCTTTTTAATATTTTAAATCGAAAAAAACTATTCATAAATTTTCACAGCAACTTTATACAAGTTATTGAAAATTGTAAAAATAGCTTCTGAATCATTTTTACGCACAGAAATTATATATTGGCAGTCCATTTCTAATTTCTGGTTTACAATTTCAATATTTTTTTCTTTAATGATTCTCATTACAGAATTCATTAAATCATAATTAAAAGTAAGTTTATATTGAATATTAATTGTTTTTTTTAAAATATCAGAAATATTCAAGGTCATTTGTGCAGAAGTTTTATAAGCAGAAATCAAACCACCAACACCCAATTTTGTACCACCAAAATAACGGACTGACACTATTAAGATATTTGTAACCTCAAAAGATTGAATTTGGCCATAAATTGGCATTCCTGCAGAATTGTTTGGCTCACCATCATCATTTGCTCTAAACCTAATTTTCTCGATTCCTAACTGATAAGCATAACAAAAATGACGGGCTGAATGGTGCTTTTTCCGAAGCTCTTCTAGACGCTCTTTTACATCTTCTTCAGACAGGACAGGAAAAGCATATCCAAAAAACTTACTGCCTTTTTCTTTAAAAAATGTTTCTTCAGAAGGTATTATAATCGTTCTGTAAATATCTTCCATTAGATCTTAAACAATTAGCTTATTTTAAATTTTAAGCAATGGTCACTAGTACAATTGCTAAAACAGCCATTGCAACACCTATCTTATTTTTAACACTAAATTTCTCCTTAAATAAAAACAGACCAACCAAACTAGACACCACTACAATTGCTACATTGTTAATAGTAAACAAGGTTGAACTTTCAAAATTCTTGTTTTGTAAAGCTTTTATTAGAAATATAATTGAATAATAATTTGGAACCCCTAAAATGATTCCTGCAATTATATTTTTATAACCAAAAGATTCTCTTTTTTTGAGGGTTTTAATAACCAAAATAAGGAAAGCAAAAGCCCCTGCAATACCAAATAAGCTGCCAGAAAAGATAGAAACATCTTCATCAGCAACATAATTTTCCTGAATATATTTTAGCAAAGTATCAATTGTACCAGAGCCAATAAAAAGTAAAACAGGTAATAATAATGTTCCTTTTTTTTCTGATTTTTCTTCTTTCACAGAAGACAGATACACTGCTATCAAAGCCATAATAATTCCTACTATTTTCAAAAAAGTTACAGACTCATTATATAAAATTATTCCAAAAATAACAGGCACAACCACAGACATTTTACCAGCAATTGAGGTAACAGAAACTCCATTTTTCTGAGCTGTCATGGCCATTACAAAAAAGATAGACACAAATAGTGCTCCTAAAAATAAGGCACCAGAAAACCAAGGTTGTACATGAATTTCTGAAATTGGTATTTGTCTTTCCGCAAAGAAAAAACCCATAGAAAAAGCAACAATGTAGTTTACAAAAATTGCTTTTAAAACATCTATTTTATAAATACCAAAATATTTAAAAATAACAAATAAACCTGTAGAAAAAAGGATACTTAAAATTAGAAAAATCAATTATATATAGTTTTTGGTGAGTAGCTCTAAAACGTCTTCTTTGCCTGGTTTAAGATTCCAAATATGAATACCTAACGCTTTTGCAGCATCTGTATTTTCTTTAGTATCGTCAATAAACAAAGTTTCCTTTGGTTCCAGATCATTAGAAGTTAAAACAAATTCGTAAATATTATTATTCGGTTTTCTTAAATTTATTTCATGCGACAAGTAGAATTGTTCAAAACAGATTTTGAATGCATTGTATTGTTCCATTCCCCAATTCTGTTGTATCCAAGAAATATGTAAATCATTGGTATTACTTAATAAAAATAATCTATATTTTTTGCTTTCTGATAAGTTCTGAATAAAACGCAAGCGTTCTTTTGGAAAATCTAATAAAATAGAATTCCATGCTCTTTTCAACTTGTCTTGCGAAACACTTAATCTTTCTTCAAAAAAAGTAAGAAATTTATCTGTAGAAACAAGTCCCATCTCATACTGCTGCAAAATTGGTAACATTTCCTCAGATTCTTGAGAAATATGAATTTTCTGTAACTCTTCTGCAAAAAGTTTTTTATCTAGATTGATGAAAATATCTCCAAAATCAAAGACAATATTTTTAATCATTAGTATATCTTTTTAAAACATCACTTTCTATAAACTCTTCTTTAAATTCTTTTGTAATTATTGGAGATCTCACTCCTTTCACAAAACTAGTATTCCCAACAAAAACCATGGCTTCATCCCATAATTTTTCATCTATAAAAGTTTGTAAGGTTTGTGTTCCTCCCTCAACAATTAAAGATTGAATCTGATATTTACTTAAAACTTCGCAAACCTGTTTTGCTATATTTTTAGAAAAATCAATTTCTTCAAAAATTAAATTATTACTCGAAACTATATTTTTATCTCTAGATGCTGTAATAACAATGGTTTTTGCACTGCCATCTAAAATATTTGAATTCTTGGGTATTCTTAAAGTATTATCTAAAACAACACGAATTGGGTTTTCTCCCGACCAACTTCTAATATTCAACTTTGGGTTATCTGCTAGAACCGTTTTTGTTCCAACAAGAATTGCATGTTCTGCACTTCTTAACTTATGAACTAACTGCTGTGAATATGTATTGGAAATAAAAATAGGTTTAATTTCATTCTTAGTTATTGGCGCAACAAAACCATCGTTAGTTTCTGCCCATTTTAAAATAATATATGGCCGTTTGTTTTCTTGAACTTTAAAAAAACGTTTATGATGCATTCTGCATTCCGTTTCTAAAACGCCAACAATAACATTAATACCTGCGTTTTCTAGATGCGAAACTCCTTTACCTGCAACTAAACTATTAGAGTCTAAACAACCAATTACAACTTGTTTTAACTGATGTTTTACAATAAGATCTGCACAAGGTGGAGTATTACCAAAATGACTGCAAGGCTCTAACGTAACAAAAATAGTTGCCTCTTTTAAAAGAGACTTATTTTCTACAGCATTAATTGCATTTACCTCTGCATGATTTTCGCCATGAGGAGATGTAAATCCTTCTCCAATAATTTTATTTTGATAAACAATTACAGCACCAACAGACGGATTAGGACGTGTAGTTCCAATTCCGTTTTTCGCAATTTGCAAACAGCGTTTTATGTAAAATTCGTGTTTAATGACTTAAAGTTTTATTTCTTGTGTTTTATCAATTAAAAATTCTTTTTTGAAACCAAAAACAGAAAAATGTAAATTTCCTTTAATTCTAACTTTTACCTTATTGGTCAATAGCGAATTTAACAAACCACCAAGCATTCCATTTTTATTGGAATTTAAAATATTCTTTGTAGGAATATTAGCTGTCATTGGAATTGAAAAATTATCTTTAGCAGGTACCTTAAATTTTTCTGAAAAAACTTGAGCTACTTCTTTATCATTTACAAATATTTTTATTTCATCTGTGGAAATACTCCCACCAACATCATTCGGGTTTTCAAAAAAAGCAACTGCTTTTAACTTGATAGTATCTGCAGCAAAACCTAAAACCTTTACATTGTCTACTTTAATAAATACCGGTTCTTTTTGAAGAGAACAACTAGATAAAATTAAAAACAGAACTAAAAAATATAATTTATTTTTCATAGTAAAAAATTAAAAATTAGGTAACTTGCTCATGCAAAAATACAGTAATAAATGACAAGTGCAGATTTTATCATAAGAGAAATAAAACCCACCGACAATATAGAAATTTCTAAAGTAATTAAAAGTGTGATTTTAGAAATGGGTGCTCCGAAAACGGGAACTGCATATGAAGACAAAGCAACAGATATGATGTTTGAAACCTATCAAAAAGAAAAGGTTGCTTATTTTGTTGTAGTCCATGAAAATAAAGTTATAGGTGGCGCAGGAATCGCTAAACTAGACAATTGTAAAGCCAATATATGTGAGCTTCAAAAAATGTATTTTTTACCAATTGCACGAGGAAAAGGTTTAGGAACTGCTTTAATTTCTAAATGTTTAGAGAAAGCCAAAGAATTTGGATTTGATAGTTGTTATTTAGAGACCATGCCTTATATGCAAGCTGCTAGAAAGTTATATAACAAAAATGGTTTTCTAAATTTAAAAGAGCCAATAGGGAATACAGGACACTATGCATGTAATGTCTGGATGTTAAAAAAAATATGATATTAAAAGAATTTAAATTATTTTTTAACGAAGCACTTTCAGCAATCTATCCAAAAACAGAGATAGATAGTTTTTTCTTTATTTTAATAGAAGAAAAGCTAAAATTACAAAGAATTGATACCGTTTTAAAACCTGATTTTTTAATTACAAATAAAAACTTAACTGATTTAAAAAATATTGTAAAAAGACTTCAAAAAGAAGAGCCTGTTCAGTATATTTTAGGAAATACAGAATTTTATGGCCTACCTTTTTTAGTGAATAAAAACACTTTGATACCCCGAACAGAAACTGAAGAGTTGGTTGCATGGGTTCTAGATGAAATTAAGGTACTCGCAAATAATAAAATTACAGAACCCTCTATTCTAGATATCGGCACAGGAACAGGTTGTATTCCAATTTCTTTAGCTAAAAATTTAACATCATTAAATATTTCTGCAATTGACATTTCTACGGAAGCCCTTTTAATAGCGAAACAAAATGCTATTTTAAATAAAGTTACAATAGAGTTTATAGAGTTAGACATCTTAAACACTGAATCGTTGCCCCAAGAATATGATGTTATTATTTCCAATCCGCCATATGTTAGAGAATTAGAAAAAGAAGAAATAAAAAATAACGTTTTAGAAAACGAACCACATTTAGCCCTATTTGTGGAAGATGAAAATCCGTTAATTTTTTATAATAAAATAGCTGATTTAGCAAAACAACAGCTTTCTAAAAACGGAATGTTATTTTTTGAAATCAACCAATATTTAGGAAAAGAAACTGTAAACATGCTGGTAAAGAAAGGATTTAAAAATATTCAATTAAAAAAAGATTTATTTGGAAATGATCGAATGATAAAGTGCGTTTTACACTAATTTATTTTATAAAAAACATCTTTTAAATATTTACTTATCTAATTAAATTTTAACCTATCGTAATAATAGAATATTTAAAAAATACTTTTCGTTAATTTACCTATTTTTGCAAAATGGTTAAAGAAATTCAACTTCGTATAAACTTAATAGAAGAAAAAAAAGAAAATGTACTCTTATTTAAAGCTTCTAAACAATTAGGAGTTGACAAAAACGAGATTTCTGCAGTAAAAGTATTGCGTAAATCTATAGATGCTAGAAAAAAAGACATCATCTTTAATTATAAAGTTGCTGTTTACATAAATGAACAAGTACCAGAAAAGTCTGATTATATTTTTGAATATAAAGACGTTTCTAATGCCAAAGAAATTCATATTGTTGGTTTTGGTCCTGCCGGAATGTATGCCGCTTTGCGTTGCATAGAATTGGGTTACAAACCCATAATATTAGAACGTGGAAAAAACGTACAAAACAGACGTAGAGATATAAAAGCAATAAACAGAGATCATATTGTAGATGTAAACTCTAATTATTGTTTTGGCGAAGGTGGAGCAGGAACGTATTCTGATGGTAAACTATACACCCGCTCCTTAAAACGTGGCGATGTTAGAAGAATTTTTGAAAATCTAGTTTTTCATGGTGCTACAGAGCAAATTTTAGTAGATGCCCATCCGCATATTGGAACAAATAAATTACCTAAAATTATTGAAAATATTCGTGAAAATATTTTAAAATTTGGTGGAGAAATTCATTTTGAGACTAAAGTAACTGACTTTGTTATCAAGGACAATAAATTACAAGCCATTCAGCTTCATAATGGAAAAGAAATGGCTGTTAATTCAGTAATTCTAGCAACCGGACATTCTGCTAGAGATGTCTATGAGTTATTGCACAAAAAAGAAATAAGAATTAAAGCAAAGTCTTTTGCTATGGGCGTTCGTGTAGAGCATCCACAAGAAATAATAGATCAAATACAATACCATTGCTCTGGAGAGAGAGATGAACTTTTACCAGCCGCAGCTTATAGTTTAGTACAGCAAGTAAATAACAGAGGTGTTTATTCTTTTTGCATGTGCCCTGGTGGCTTTATTGTACCTGCTGCAACCGCTAGCGGCGAAGTTGTTGTGAACGGCATGTCTCCTTCTAGAAGAAATAACAAGTTTGCTAATTCAGGAATTGTTGTTGAATTAGACATTGATAAAGACTTTAAGAAATATGATCATTTTGGCGAATTAAGAGGATTGGAGTTTCAGAAAGATTTAGAAAAAATTGCTTTTCTTGCTGGTGGAAGAACGCAAGCTGCACCTGCTCAAAGATTGGTAGATTTTGTAGACGGTAAGTTTTCAACAGATTTAAATGAAACTTCTTATCAGCCTGGTTTAAAATCTGCTCCTATGCACTCCCTTTTGCCAAAAATTATAGGCAGTAGATTGCGCAAAGGCTTTGCTGGTTTTGGTCAAAAAATGCACGGTTACTATACAAATGAAGCAAATATTATTGGTGTGGAATCTAGAACCTCATCACCAATTAATATACCCAGAAAAGCAAACCTAGAACACACAGATATAGAAGGTTTATTTCCTTGTGGCGAAGGCGGTGGGTATGCAGGTGGAATTGTCTCTGCAGCTATGGATGGTGAACGATGTGCTGAAGCCGCAATTGCAACATTATAAATTATTTTAACAATTTATATAATTAAATCAAAAAGTATAACTATTTTTATTCTAGTTTAATTTATATACATGAAAATTACAATTGGTCGAGTTGATAAAGCTGATTTCTTAGAGTTCTCTTTAATAGAAATTGATGTGAAAGTTGATTCTGGCGCATACACATCCTCAATCCATTGTTCCAAAATTAAAGAAATAAAATTAAATGGTGAGCCTTTGATACAATTTACACTATTAGATTCAGAACATTATTTATACAACAATAAAGAATTCACTTTTAAAGATTATGCTTCTAAAATAGTAAAAAGCTCTAACGGTATTTCTGAGAGGCGTTTTATGATTCTTACAGAAATTATTCTTTTTAACACAAAATTCCCTATTTATTTAACGCTAACTGAACGCAAAGACATGAATTTTCCTATATTGTTAGGAAGAAAATTTTTAAATAAAAAATTTGTGATAGATACCGCAAAAAGAAATCTATCTTTTAAAATAAAAAAATGAGAATTGTAATTCTATCTAGAAATCCAAGATTATATTCTACCAAAAGATTGTTAGAAGCTGCTGAAAAAAGAGGTCATGAAGTGATGGTCGTTGATCATTTAAAATGTAATATTGAAATTGAGAAGAAATCTCCAAAAATATTTTACAAAGGTGAATATTTAGAAAATATAGATGCTATTATTCCTCGAATTGGGGCCTCTGTAACTTTTTATGGAACTGCAGTAATCCGTCAATTTGAAATGATGAAAGTATTTTCGGCGGTTTCCTCTCAAGCATTAGTGAAGTCTAGAGATAAATTAAGTAGTTTACAAATTTTAGCAAGAGCTGGAGTCGGTTTGCCAAAAACAGTTTTTACGAATTATACGAAAGATGTAGAACATGTTGTAGAGTCTGTTGGTGGGGCACCATTAATTTTAAAATTGTTAGAAGGTACACAAGGATTAGGAGTTGTTTTAGCAGAAACTAAAAATGCAGCAACGTCTGTTTTGGAGGCTTTTAATGGGCTAGGAGCTAGAGTAATTGCGCAAGAGTTTATTAAAGAAGCTGGAGGTGCAGATATTAGAGCTTTTGTGGTTGATGGAAAAGTAATTGGAGCTATGAAGCGTCAAGGAAAAGATGGAGAATTTCGTTCTAATTTGCATAGAGGTGGAAATGCAACAATTATTGAATTAACTGACGAAGAAGAAAAAACAGCATTAAAAGCTACGAAAGCCTTAGGTTTAGGGATTGCCGGTGTAGATATGTTACAATCATCTAAAGGACCCTTAGTTTTAGAAGTAAATTCTTCTCCAGGTTTAGAAGGAATTGAAGTAGCTACAGGGAAAAATATTGCAAAAGAAATCATTCGTTACTTAGAGTTAAATGTCGAATAAACCTTTTATTTTTTTAGGAAAAGAAATTCCAGAGGGAAAACGAACGGTTTTAGACTTAAAAGTAGCAAAACTACATACAAGAACTACGGTAAATGTTCCCATCATAATAGAACGTTCTAACAGCCCAGGACCAGTAGTTTTATTACTTGCAGGTATTCATGGCGATGAAACTAATGGTGTTGGAATTATTAGAGAGATTATAAATTTAAAACTAAACATCCCTAAAAACGGAACCATTATTTGTATTCCTGTTTTTAATATTTTTGGGTATTTAATTCAAACGAGAGAATTTCCTGACGGACGTGATTTAAATAGAATGTTTCCAGGAACCATAAATGGTTCTTTAGCCAGCCAATTTGCATATCAGTTTACAAAAGAGATTGCGCCTTTAGTAGATTATGTAATAGATTTTCACACAGGTGGAGGAGAACGCGATAATATTGCACAGATTAGATGTAATGAAAATGATGACAAAGCGCTGGAATTGGCAAAGGTTTTTAATCCGCCAATGATTGTTTTCTCTAATAATATTTCAAAATCTTTAAGAGATACATTATATAAAATGGGTAAAACTGTTTTACTTTTTGAAGGTGGTAAATCTAAAGAACTAAATCCTACTATAATTAATGAGGGTTTAAACGGAACTAGAAATGTACTAATTCGTTTAGGTTTAATTGAAGGCAAACTAACCGTAAGAGAAACGCCTGTTTATGTTAATAAAGCAAAATGGATAAGAGCCTCTGATTCTGGAATGTTTAAAATAATGGCAAAAAACGGAAGCTTTGTCAAAAAGAAAGAAGTTTTAGGTATTATTCAAGATCCTTTTGGTGAGTTTAAAAAGAATATTTACGCTCCTTTTAATGGATATATTTTCTGTATAAATAAAACACCTATTGTAAACAAAGGAGATGCTTTGTTTCATTTGAGTATGGAAGAATAGTTAAATTAATTTCTTAATTTTATGGAATATTAGTGTAAATAATTAAAATAAACTGATTTCTTTTTTGAACTTAACAAATCTAACAAAAGAAATTTTTCTTACAATTCAACAAAAACCTACATTTGCAATATGCGAATAGATATTATTTCAGTAGCACCAGATTTATTAGAAAGTCCGTTTAATCATTCAATCATTAAACGTGCAAAAGAAAAAGGGTTGGCAGAAATTGTAATTCACGATTTACGTGCTTATGGTTTGGGCAATTATAAACAAATAGACGACACACAGTTTGGAGGTGGTGCAGGAATGGTAATGATGATTGAACCTATTGCAAACTGTATTAAAAAGCTACAAGCAGAACGAAAGTATGACGAGGTTATTTATATGACGCCAGATGCTAAAACATTAAATCAATCTACCGCAAACACACTATCATTAAAAGAAAATATTCTAATATTAACAGGTCATTATAAAGGTGTAGATCATAGAATTAGAGAACTTTTTATTACCAAAGAAATTTCTATTGGAGATTATGTTTTAACTGGTGGTGAACTAGCTGCAGCTGTTTTGGTAGACGCTGTTGTACGTTTAATACCAGGTGTTATTGGTGATGAACAATCTGCACTTACAGACTCTTTTCAAGATAATTTATTATCGCCACCCGTATATACAAGACCTTCAAATTTTGAAGGAAATAAGGTTCCAGAAATATTACTTTCTGGAAACTTTCCAAAAATTGATGATTGGAGAAGCGATCAAGCGCATAAAAGGACAGCGTCCATAAGACCAGATTTATTAGATGAATAAACTTTTAAATTTTATACAAAACAATAAAGCCATTTCTTGGGTTTTAAATTTTCAAATCTTCAGAATATTTTTGTTACCGTTCATGGGATTAATGCCTCAAGACGCATATTATTATTTGTACGGTCAAAATTTATCACTTTCCTATTTTGATCACCCTGGAATGATTGGTTATATTTTACGTTTTTTTACAAATATTTTTGGTTCTTCAATATTTGTTGTGAAATTTGCAGACTTTTTTATTACCTCACTTACAATACTTAGTTTTTATAAATTAGCTTCTTATTTTTTATCCAAAGAAAAATTACAAAAAGCTTTTATATTATTAGCTTCTACAATATTCATATCTATTTTATCCTTTAATTCTACGCCAGACGTGCCTTTATTATTGTTCTGGACACTAAGTTTAATTTGTTTGTATAAAGCAATCTTCGAAGAGAAAAAATGGTTTTTTATAGCAGGTGGAATTGCAATGGGACTTGCCTTTAACAGTAAATACACTGCTATTTTATTACAATTTGGTTTGTTGGCTTTTTTAGCATTTTCTAATAAGTATAGAAGATTATTACTATCTCCTTGGCTGTGGTGTTCTATAATTATATCAGTTGGAGTAACCTTTCCTGTTTGGTATTGGAATTATCAAAACGACTTTGCATCTTTTGTTTTTCAATCATCCGAAAGAACTAGCTCTATTTCAGAGTTTAAAATTTCTCCTAAAAACTTCTTTGGCGCAATTGGCCATCAGATGCTTTTATTATTACCTATTTTGTTTTTAATCTTTATCACTTTCACTTATAAGTATGTGAAGAGAATTTTATTTAAATTTAAACTACCAAGTTCTAAAACCTTATTTTTATTAGCATTTTTTGTTCCTACTTTTGTTGGTTTTTTCCTGCTTACTCCTATTTATTGGGTAAAATTAAACTGGATGATGCCTTCTTATATTACTGGAATTATTATTGCAGGAATGTTTATCAGTAAAAAGCTATTAAAAGTGCAAATTATATTTTCGATAGTATTTCATATACTTTTTAGTTTGCAGATTCTCTTTTATTTAGTACCCATAAAAAGTGACGATACTTGGGTTGGATGGGAAGAATTAGCAAAGGAAACAGCCACTTTAAAAGAAACATACACAGAGGCTTTTATTTTTTCTAACGATAATTATAAAACGTCTGCTTGTTTAAATTTTTTCATGAAAGATAAAGTCTATGCACAAAATATTATTGGTTTACCTTCACTGCATTTTGATTATTTAGGTGATGACTTAAATATCTTAAAAGGAAAAAACGCACTATTTATAGACTCTGACAAACGTTTTAAGGACTCAAATAAGTTAGGTGAAATTAATCCTCTATTAACCTCTTACTTTAAAAACGTAATTGAACTAGCGCCAATTATCATTAAAATAAATGGAAAAGAAAGTAGAAAATTTTGGATTTTCTATTGTACTGACTATCAACCTAAAAAATAGTTGCTTTTTAGTTTTATCAACTAAAAAAAAATGCTATTTTTGCAACCGCTAAATTAACCTCTGACGAAGATATCGTGAACGTTGTTTTACAAAATCAATTAAATTAAAACATATGGAAGCTTTAGTAAAGTTTGTACAAGACGAATTTGTTGCAAAGAAAGAATTTGCAAAATTTGGAGCTGGTGATACAATCACTGTTTATTACGAAATTAAAGAAGGGGAAAAAGTACGTACTCAGTTTTTTAGAGGTGTAGTTATCCAAAGAAGAGGTATTGCAGCTTCAGAAACATTCACAATCAGAAAAATGTCTGGTACTGTTGGTGTAGAAAGAATCTTCCCTGTAAACTTACCTTCTATTCAAAAAATTGAAGTAAATAAAAGAGGTAAAGTTCGTAGAGCTAGAATCTTTTACTTTAGAGGTCTTACTGGTAAAAAAGCTAGAATTACTGAAAAAAGAAGATAATTCTTCAATTTATAAAAAATCTAAAAAGCGTTGTTTTATTACAACGCTTTTTTTTTGTTTTAAAAAGTAATGGTTAAAATTACAAGAATTTCTAATTCACCAAAATAAGATCAAATTTGAAAAATAAATTACTCCCGATAACATATATTTTTAAATTGAACGAAATCGATTTCAAAAATTATCAAAAACGCATTAAAAACCCCTAATTAATAGTATTTTACCAATAAAAACATCAAATTAAATTCTTAAATTTGCGAGCCTTCAAAATAATGAAATTAACACAGAAAGGAATTCAATCTAGATACTTACTAAAATACAATTAACATGAGTACAAAAGCTAAAATAATATATACAAAAACAGATGAAGCTCCGGGATTAGCAACGCGTTCTTTTTTACCAATTGTAAAAGCTTTTACAAAAACATCTAATATAGAAATTGAAGTAAAAGACATTTCTTTAGCGGCTAGAATTTTAGCTAACTTTTCTGAATTCTTAAACGAAGATCAAAAAGTAGAAGATGCTTTAGCAGTCTTAGGTGATTTAGCAAAACAACCTGATGCAAATATTATAAAATTACCAAACATTAGTGCTTCTGTACCTCAATTAAAGGAGGCAATTTCAGAATTACAGAAAAAAGGATATGCTCTTCCCAATTACCCAGAAGAAATAAAAACAGAGAATGACAAAAATATCTTAGCGTTATATAATAAAGTAAAAGGTTCTGCGGTAAATCCTGTATTACGTGAAGGGAACTCTGACAGAAGAGCTCCTAAAGCAATAAAGAATTATGCTCGTAAGAATCCGCACTCTATGGGAGCTTGGTCAGCAGAATCTAAAACACATGTTGCTACAATGACAGCAGGTGACTTTGCTCATAATGAGAAATCTATTACTACTAAAGAAGCAACATCAATAAGTATTGTACATATTTCTGAAAATGGTGTAAAAACGGTTTTAAAAGAACAATTAACACTTCTTGAAGGAGAAATTATTGATGCTACTATATTAAGTAAAAAAGCATTAATTACCTTTTTAGAAGAACAATATAAAGATGCTTTAGATAAAAACATATTGTTTTCTTTACATATGAAAGCAACAATGATGAAAGTAAGTGATCCAATAATTTTTGGTCACGCCGTTAGAGTGTTTTTTGCAGACTTATTTAAAAAGCATGGAAAAACTTTAAAGGAAATTGGTGCAGATGTAAACAACGGTTTAGGAAATCTTTTAGAAAAACTAAACGAGCTAACAAAAGATAAAAGTGATGAAATTAAAGCAGATATTCAATACGCTTTAGATAACGGTCCTGAATTAGCAATGGTAAATTCAGATAAAGGAATTACTAATTTACATGTTCCTTCCGATATAATTATAGATGCTTCTATGCCCGCTATGATTAGAACTTCTGGACAAATGTATAATACTAAAGGTAATTTAAAAGATACAAAAGCCATTATTCCAGATAGCTCTTATGCAGGGATTTATAGTGCAACTATAGATTTTTGTAAGAAAAATGGTGCTTTCGATCCAACAACTATGGGTACTGTGCCTAATGTTGGCTTAATGGCACAAAAGGCAGAAGAATACGGTTCACACGATAAAACATTTGAAATTACTACTGCTGGAAAAGTTATTGTATTAGATGTAAATGGTGAAACAATTATTGAGCATTCAGTTGAAGAGGGAGATATTTGGAGAATGTGTCAAACAAAAGATTTACCAATACAAGATTGGGTGAAGCTAGCTGTAAAAAGAGCAAGAGCCTCAAACACACCTGCTGTTTTTTGGTTAGATGAAAACAGAGCTCATGATTTAGAAATTATTAAAAAAGTAAACTTATATTTATTAAATCATGATACTTCAGGATTGGATATTCGCATTTTATCTCCAATCGATGCAACTAATTTCACTCTTAAAAGAATTGTAAAAGGAGAGGATACTATTTCGGTTTCTGGAAATGTTTTAAGAGATTATCTAACAGATTTATTTCCAATTTTAGAAGTTGGTACTTCAGCAAAAATGTTATCTATTGTTCCTTTAATGAATGGTGGTGGTTTATTTGAGACAGGTGCTGGTGGTTCTGCTCCTAAACATGTGCAGCAATTCTTAGAAGAAAACCATTTACGTTGGGATTCTTTGGGTGAGTTTTTAGCTTTAGCAGTTTCTCTAGAACATTTAGGAACTTCTAAAAATAATCCTAAAGCTTTAATTTTAAGTGAAACTTTAGATAATGCAACAGATAAATTCTTAGAAAACGATAAGTCTCCTTCTAGAAAAGTTGGTAAGTTAGACAATAGAGGTAGTCATTTATATTTGGCAATGTATTGGGCAGAAGGTTTGGCTAAACAAGACAAAGATGCAGCATTAAAAGCTACTTTTTCTAAGGTATCAAATGACTTAAAACTTAATGAAAATAAGATTGTTACAGAATTGAATGAATCTCAAGGTAATGTAAATAATATTGCAGGATACTACCTACCAAATGAAGATTTAGCAAACAGTGCAATGAGACCTAACAAGACCTTAAATAGTATTTTAGAAGTTATTTAATCTCTTAAAATTTTATAAAATTAAACATAGGTCGATATTTTAAATATCGGCCTTTTTTAATCTCAAACAATAGTAATTTATTTGTTTTAACATTTTCATATCATTTTAGAGTTGTATTTTTGTTGTTGTTCTATAACAAATAATTAAACAAAAAAATGCTGCATTCTAAAAAATTGTTTTTTCTCTTTTTCCTAATGAGCTTTATAACCCTGAGCCAAGAAAAAATTACACTTAGTGGAACTGTCTACGATGATTTAAATAATGAAACTTTAATTGGAGTATCTATTTATTTTCAAGGATTAAAAGCTGGAACTAGCACAAATGAATACGGGTTTTACTCAATTACAATACCAAATGGAAGTTACAATTTACAAATTAGCTATTTAGGATATATTACCATAATAGAGAACATCTCTCTTTCAAAAAAAACTACAAAAAACTTTAAACTTAAGGAAGCTTCTGATAATTTAAATGAAATTATTATAGAAAGTAATATTGAAAAATTGAATTTAAAAACACCTCAAATGAGTGTTAACAATTTAACTTCTTCTACTATAAAACAAATTCCTGTGGTTTTAGGAGAAGCTGATATTATAAAATCTTTAATTCTATTGCCAGGAGTTACAAGTGCCGGAGAAGGTGCTTCTGGATTTAATGTAAGAGGAGGTGCTGCAGACCAAAACTTAATTTTATTAGATGAAGCAATTGTTTTTAATTCATCTCATTTATTTGGTTTTTTCTCTGTATTTAATCCTGATGTAATTAAAAATGTGAAATTATTCAAAGGAGGTATTCCTGCGAAGTATGGCGGAAGATTGTCTTCTGTATTAGATATTTACCAAAAAGAAGGAAATAGTAAAGATTTTAACGTTACCGGAGGTATTGGCCTAGTATCTTCTAGATTATTAATTGAAGGGCCTCTAGAAAAAGAAAAAAGTTCTTTTTTAATTGGTGGTAGGTCTTCCTATGCACATTTATTTTTACCCCTTTTTGATAATGATAACAAAGCATATTTTTACGATTTAAATACCAAAATAAATTATCGATTTAATGATCAGAACAATGTATTTCTATCTGCATACTTTGGTAAAGATGTATTCGGCATTAGTGACAACTTTGTAAATAATTATGGTAATACTGTTCTAAACTTACGTTGGAATCATCTGTTTACAGATAAACTATTCTCAAACTTATCTTTAATATACTCAGATTATTTCTATGGATTAATTTTAGATTTTGTTGGTTTTGAATGGGATTCTGGAATTACTAATTACAATCTTAAATATGATTTCAATCATTATATAAGTGATAAAGTAAAATTAAGTTACGGTATTAATAATATTTATATCAAATTTAATCCAGGGAAAATAAAACCTAATAGAGCAGATTCTGGTATTGTTTCGGAAAAACTAATTGATAAATATGCCAATGAATTTGCAGCCTATATCGATGCGGAACATAAAGTAAGTGATACTTTTAGATTGCAATATGGTATTCGATTTAGCAATTTTAAACGTTTAGGGCAAGATGAACTAAATACCTATGCAAATAATGAAGCCGTAATTTATAATCCAGAGTCTAAAAAATATGAATCTGCTGAAGCTACAGGAACAGATAATTTTAAAAGAAGTGATGTAATTTCTAGTTTCAATAATTTTGAACCAAGAGTGTCTATGTCATATAAATATGATGACAACACGTCTATAAAAGCTAGTTACAATAGAATGGTCCAATATTTACATTTGCTCTCTAACACTGCATCTCCTACCCCTTTAGATATTTGGGCACCAAGTGGTAAATATATAAAACCTCAATTATTAGATCAATATGCTGTCGGTTATTTTAAACGTTTTAAAGAAGGAATATATACTTTAGAGACTGAAGTGTTTTATAAAGATATTCAAAACAGAATAGACTATATAAATGGTGCAAACTTAGTTGCAAACAACGAAATTGAAACGGTAATTTTAAACGGAAAAGCAAGAGCCTACGGTTTAGAGTTTTTATTTAAAAAGAATGAAGGAAATTTTCAAGGCTGGATTGCATATACCCTTTCAAGATCTGAACAATTAACCAAAGGAAGAACTGAAAACGAACCAGGAATTAATAATAGTAATTGGTATAGCACACCTTTTGATAAAACGCATGACTTTTCTATAAATGCAAGTTATCAACTCACTGAAAAATGGAAATTCAATTCTAACTTTGTTTTTCAAACCGGGCAGCCTGCAAATTATCCTGTTAACCAGTATGAATATCAAGGTCTAAACGTTCCAGTATATGACGCTAATAGAAGAAATGCAAACAGACTTCCAGCATATCATAGATTTGATGTTTCTGCGACATTAACACCTGAAAAAAACAAAAATAGAACTTGGCAAGGCGAATGGGTCTTTGGTATTTATAACTTATACGGAAGACAAAATGCGGCTTCATTAGCTTTTAGACAAAATCAAGAAACGCTTAGAAACGAGGCTGTACAAACTTCTATATTCGGTGTTGTGCCTTCTGTAACCTACAATTTTAAATTTTAACACATGAAAAAGATATATATATACTCTATTTTAACAGTATTACTTTTCTATAATTGTGAGAAAGTAGTAGATATAGATGTACCTACAATTGAACCCAAGTTAATTATTGATGCTTCTTTTGAAGTTCTGTTTAATGAATCTCCTGTCACAGCAAATATGGCTGTAAAATTAAAATTATCTACAGACTATTTTAATGAAACAATACCAACGGTATCTGATGCCATTGTGTTTTTAACCAATACAGCAGACGGCTCTGTTATTAACTTTTCGGATGTAAATTTAAACGGAAACTTCGCACCAATAATTAATTTCATTCCAAAAGATGCTATTGAATATGAACTAACCGTAATTTACAAGAGTGAAATATATAAAGGAAATGCGACTAAAGTAAAATCCACCCAGATTGATAGCGCTATTCAAGGAGATGAAACCTTATTTTCTGGAAAAGAAACTGAAGTAAAGGTGGCTTTTAAGGACAATGTCGATAATGAAAATTACTATTTATTTAATTTTACAAATAACTTATTTTTGCCCCTAGAGGATCGTTTCTTCAATGGTACAAATTACAATTTCTCTTTCTTTTATCAAGAAGACGAAATAGAAGTACCCACAAATGTAACGGTAACCATGTCTGGTATTACAAAGGATTATTTTACATACTTTAGAATACTTCAAAACCAAAGTGGAACAAGTGGTGGTGGTCCTTTTCAATCGGTACCTTCGTCATTATTAGGCAATGTAATTAACACAACAAATGAAGACAATTTTCCTTTAGGTTATTTTCATATTTCAGAAACAGATACCATTAATTTAGATTTGGTTGAAAAAAACTAAAACTTCACTTTAAATCATCATTCAAGAATACAAAAAAATAGTATTTTTGAATGATGACTTTTATAAAAACTACAGAACAAGACTCCAAACACAACCATCTAGAAAAGATGTCAGTATCCGATTTATTAAATAATATTAATAATGAAGATAAAATGGTACCTCTAGCAGTTGGCGAATCCTTGCAACAAATAACTACTTTAACCGAACAAATTGTTGAAAAACTACAAAATGGTGGTAAATTATTTTATATTGGAGCAGGTACTTCAGGTCGATTAGGTATTTTAGATGCCTCCGAATGTCCACCTACTTTTGGTGTTTCCTATGAACTTGTAGTAGGTATTATTGCAGGTGGAGATATTGCTATTAGAAAAGCTGTTGAATTTTCAGAAGATTCTAAAACCCAAGGTTGGCTAGATTTACAAGCGCATCAGATATCTAACAAAGATGTTGTTATTGGTATTGCGGCATCAGGCACCACACCTTATGTTATTTCAGCAATAGAAAAATGCAATGAAAACAATATTATAACGGGTTGTATTACTTGTAATAAAAACAGTCCTTTGGCAACTGTATCTCAATTCCCAATAGAAGTAGTCGTAGGATCAGAGTTTATAACAGGAAGTTCTAGAATGAAAGCAGGAACTGCGCAAAAATTGGTATTGAATATGATTTCTACCGCAACAATGATTCGTTTAGGTAAAATTAAAGGAAATAAAATGGTTGACATGCAGCTGTCTAATAAAAAATTATTAGACAGAGGACAAAAAATGTTAGCTATAGAATTAAATATCAACCAAAAAGAAGCGGCCCAATTATTAAAGAAATATGGTAATGTTAGAAATTCAATTAAAAACTACAAGAAATGAGTACTAATATAAATTTACTTGGAAAAGGTTTAAAATACTTAGCTATTTTACTATTATTATTTATTGCTTCACCCATTTCGCTTACTGTTGGTTTTAAAGCTTTAAAAAAATTTAAAAATACACCTAAAGAAATGTTGTCTTACCTTATTTTAGGAGCAGCGGCTGTGCTAATTATCTTCACTATATTCTTTGCGTTTAAAACCTTTAAAATTTTATTAAACGCTATTTTTAACAACTAGCAGAATGATAAATTCTAATGGAATAATTATAATTCTAGCATATCCAGACACCATTGTAAGGCCTGCTTACTGGGAAAAATTAAGTAACTTTTGGCCTAAAATTGGAGTTGGTGGAAGACATGCAATACAAGCCGGTCACGCTGCATTATTATTAATTCAAAATAATAAATCAGAAATAAATTATTACGATTTTGGTAGGTATATTACAACTTATGGATATGGTCGAGCACGCTCTAAAGAAACAGATCCCGAACTAGAAATTTCGATTCTTGCAAAATTTAAAAATAATAAACTTTATAATACAGGAGAGATCTTACTCTACATAGAGCGAAACTCAAAAAAAACACACGGAAAAGGTAGGCTTATTGCCAGCGTTCATGAAGAAATAGATTTCGACATAGCACAAAAATTTATTCATCAACTAATTGATAAAAAAGAGCAACCTTATGGAGCTTTTATAAAGCACGGAAATAACTGTGCTAGATTTGTAACTAATGTTATTATTGCTTCATCTCAAAATAAAAAGATCACTAAACAATTAAAAAAATCTAATATATTATCCCCAAGTCCTATTGGAAATGTGATAAAATCAAATACGAATAATACTATTTACAATATTTATAACCAACATATAAGTAACTATAAGAATAGATCGATTTTAAAAGAATACGGAACTACTTTTTTTAATAAATTTGACGAAAAACCTGATTTAAAAGGAAGCGAATATCCAGATTTAGGAATTTTTAATTTAATAAACGGTACGTGGTTAGGAGGTTTAGGAAGTGGAGCCTGGTTTAGTCTTAAAGAAGTAATAAATGAGGAGACTTATAAAATAGCAAGATACACTGTTTGTGGAATAAAGGATTTTGAAGGTTTATTTCTACTTAAAAATAAAAAATTTAATCCTTTAGAAAATTATAAATTTGTGCACCCTACAAATTGCATCCAAGCATATATCCAACAAAAAAACAATCTCTTTTGCCTAGTAAAAATCGAATAATTATTAGCGTATTTAGCTTAATGTATAGCATAAAAGACAACCAATATAAACAAAAAAAGCAGCTAATAATTTAGCTGCTTTTTTAATGAAAATATAATTTCTAAAAATTATCGAATCAGTTTCTTATATTTAATACGTTTTGGCATTAAATCTCCACCCAAACGATTCTTTTTATTTTCTTCATACTCAGAAAAAGACCCTTCAAAGAAATACACTTCACTATTTCCTTCAAAAGCTAATATATGCGTACAAACTCTATCTAAGAACCATCTATCGTGACTAATAACAACTGCACAGCCAGCAAAGTTTTCTAAACCTTCTTCTAAGGCTCTTAACGTATTTACATCTAAATCGTTTGTTGGCTCATCTAGCAGTAAAACATTTCCTTCTTCTTTTAAGGTCATTGCTAAATGCAATCTGTTCCGTTCACCACCAGAAAGAGTATTTACTTTTTTATTTTGTTCACTTCCAGAAAAATTAAAACGACTTAAATAAGCACGAGAATTTACCTGCTTACCACCCATCATTACCAAATCTTGTCCATCAGAAAAATTCTGCCAAATTGTTTTCTCAGGATCTATATTAGAATGTGCTTGATCTACATATGCTATTTTTGCAGTTTCTCCTACATTAAAGCTTCCTGCATCGGGTTTCTCTTCACCCATAATCATTTTAAATATAGTAGTTTTACCTGCACCGTTTGGACCAATAATACCTACAATTCCTGCCTGTGGCAAGTTAAATTCTAAATTTTCATATAATAGTTTATCTCCAAAAGCCTTAGAAACACCACCTGCTTCAATAACATTTGTTCCTAAACGTGGACCGTTTGGTATATATATTTCGAGTTTTTCATCAATCTGCTTTTGGTCTTGACTCATTAACTTGTCATAATTTTTTAGACGAGCTTTTTGCTTTGTTTGTCTTCCTTTAGCACCTTGTCTAACCCATTCTAGTTCTCTTTCTAATGTCTTCTGACGTTTAGAAGCTGTTTTGCTTTCTTTGGCCATTCTTTGAGATTTTTGATCTAACCAAGAAGAGTAATTACCTTTCCAAGGAATACCTTCTCCTCTATCCAATTCTAAAATCCAACCAGCTACATTGTCTAAGAAGTATCTATCATGCGTTACGGCAATAACAGTACCTTTATATTGTGCTAAATGATGTTCTAACCAATGAACAGACTCTGCATCTAAATGGTTGGTTGGTTCATCTAATAATAAAATTTCTGGTTCTTGTAATAGCAATCTACAAAGTGCAACTCTACGTTTCTCTCCACCAGAAAGCACTCCTATCTTTTTATCAGAGTCTGGTGTTCTCAGCGCATCCATTGCAATTTCTAATTTGGTGTCTAATTCCCAAGCATTTGCTGCATCAATTTTATCTTGTAATTCAGCTTGTTGCGCCATTAGCTTATCCATCTTATCTGCATCAGAATACACTTCTTCCAATCCAAACATGTCGTTTATTTTATTGTATTCTTCAAGAATTGCAACAGTTTCTGCAACTCCTTCTTTTACAATTTCCAAAACTGTTTTTTCTGGATCCAATTGTGGTTCTTGTTCTAAATAACCAACATTATAGCCTGGTGAAAAAGAAACGTCTCCTTGATAATTCTTCTCTACACCCGCTATTATTTTTAGTAATGTCGATTTACCAGAACCGTTTAAACCAAGAATCCCGATTTTTGCACCATAAAAAAAACTTAAATAAATATCTTTTAAAACCTGTTTACCTGTTGATTGATAAGTTTTAGACAACTTATTCATCGAAAAGATAACCTTTTTATCGTCACTCATATCTTGTATTTTTTTTTGAAAATTTATTGTGATTAAGGTTCGTTATTCTACTAATAAAAAATGATTAAACTCTTCCTTTTAAGGCGTTAAAAACCCAAGCAATGGCAAAGAAACCAATACCTACAGATGCAAAGCCCCATCCTGCAATTTCATTATATCTAAAAGCACCTAAAGCAATTAAACCTAACCCAACAAGTATCATTATAAATGTTGCCCAGGCAAGCACTGTATTTTTATTCATTCCCATAGTTAGTTAGTTCGTTGTTGTAATTAATTAGTTGAGCGACAAATATCGGTATTTTGTTTCTTAAACTTGTAGAAAAGTATAGTTTTTAAAAACTTATAAATTATTAAAAATAGTTACTTATTAATACCTTCTACCGCCCATACCAGAACCTCCCCTTCTTCTTCTATTATTATTCATGCCAGAAGAGGGAGGTGCCATTTGTCTTTTGGGAGCCTTTGGTAATAATTTTCTTTTTTGTTCTCTCTGATATTTTAACCACTTTTTGAACTGTTTTTTAGATAAAAAACTTTTTAAATTGTCATTTAAAGTCTTTTCATGAACAACTATGCTATCTCTAATTGGTACAATAGTTATTTCTACTTTTTTTCTAACTTTTTCTGCTAGGTCTCTATTAGAATATAATTGTGTTCCTAAAGAATTTATAGTGAGCTCCAATTCTTGAAGTTTCGGAGTATTCAAAAAAGATATTTTTTTAATTTTATTATTATAAATTTTTAAAGAATTAAAAGTTTTATTTTTTGTAACATCATCCTTTACTTTTATCTTTTTTGGCACTTCTATATAATTATAGTAAAAAATATTTGCAGAATTTTTAGCTACATATTTAGGAAACTCTGGAGCTTCTTGACTAAAAGAAAAATAACTTATAAATAATACTATTACAATTAATGATTTTTTCATCCTTTTAAATTTAAAAAACAAAAGTATAAAAAGATTTACAATTTAGCAGCTAATCTACAGCCTTGATTTATAGCTCTTTTTGCATCTAATTCTCCAGCAAAATCTGCACCTCCTATAACATTAACATTTTTACCCGCATCTAGTAGCGGTTGATATAACTCTTTAAAAGGTGTTTGACCTGCACAAATAACAATATGATCTACTTTTAAAATTTTATTTTCTTTATTTTGAACATAATGCAAACCTTCATCATCTATTTTAGTGTAAGACACTTCGCTGATAAATTGAACCTTCTTCTTTTTTAAATTTGATCTATGAATCCAACCTGTAGTTTTACCCAAATTTTCTCCAAACTTCCCAGCACTTCTTTTAAACATAAAAATCTCTCTTGGCGAAGGGTCAAATTCTGGCTTTACATCCTCAATTCCACTTCTTGCTTCAATAGATTTGTCAATTCCCCATTCTTTTAACCAGGCATCTATATTGAGGGAAGTTGATTCACCTTTGTGCGATAGATATTCTGATATGTCAAAACCAATTCCTCCAGCACCAATTACGGCAACTCTTTTTCCTACTGGTTTTTTATGTTTTAAAACATCTATATAACTTAATACTTTTTCGTGTTCAATTCCTTCAATTTTCAACACTCTCGGTTTAATACCTGTTGCAACTATAATTTCATCAAAATCTGATTTTTGTAAATCATCTACAGAAACTTTTGTGTTTAATTTCAAAGTTACTTTATGTAAAAGTATTTGTTTGTTAAAATAACGCAACGTTTCATAAAACTCTTCTTTACCAGGAATTTGTTTTGCCATATTAAACTGTCCACCAATTGTATTATCCGAGTCAAATAAAGTGACTACATGACCTCTTTGCGCTGCAATTGTAGCTGCAGACAAACCTGCTGGTCCTGCCCCAATTACTGCTATTTTCTTTTTGTTTGTTGTTTGTTCATAAACTAATTCTGTTTCGTGACAAGCTCTAGGGTTTACCAAACAGCTGGCTACTTTTTGTTCAAAAATGTGATCTAAGCAGGCTTGATTACAACCAATACATGTATTAATTTCATCTGACTTTTCCTCAGCTGCTTTATTTACCCATTCTGGGTCTGCTAAAAAAGGACGTGCCATAGAAATCATATCCGCATCTCCTTCTGATAGTATTTTCTCAGCAGTTTCTGGCATATTTATTCTATTAGAAGTTATCAAAGGAATTGATATTTCTTCTTTCATTTTTTTTGTAACCCAAGTAAATGCTCCTCTTGGAACAGATGTTGCAATAGTTGGTATTCTAGATTCATGCCAACCAATACCAGTGTTTATTATGGTGGCACCAGCTTTTTCAATTTCTTTACCAAGTTGCACAACCTCTTCCCAAGAACTTCCTTTTTCAACTAAATCTAGCATCGAAAGTCTATAGATAATAATAAAATCTTTACCCACAGCGGCTCTAGTCTGCTTTACCAGAGCTATTGGCAAACGCATTCTATTCTCATAATCACCACCCCAAGAATCTAATCTTTTATTTGTTCTTTTAACAATAAATTGATTGATTAAATATCCTTCAGAACCCATAATTTCTACACCATCATAACCTGCCATCTTAGACAATTCAGCACAGTTTACAAAATCTCTAATAGTTCTTTTAATTCCAGATTGTGTTAATTTGAAAGGCTTAAAAGGTGTTATTGGTGATTTTATTTTTGAAGGTGCAACGTTAAAAGGATGATATCCATAACGACCTGAATGTAAAATTTGCATACAAATTTTACCCCCCTCTTTATGCACAGCTTTTGTTATTTTTTGATGGTGTATTGCATGTTTTTTTGAAGACATTCTAGCTGCAAAAGGCCCCGTCCAACCTTGAATGTTTGGAGAGATTCCTCCAGTAACAATTAGCCCAACTCCTCCCTTTGCCCTCTCTGCATAATAGGCTGCAATTTTATCAATTCCATTTTTTTCTTCTTCTAGCCCCGTATGAATAGATCCCATTAAAATTCTATTTTTTAAAGTGGTAAATCCTAAATCTAACGGTTCAAAAATGTGTTTATATTTCATAGTCTTGGAATTGAATTTATTATGCATGCATAATACTTTGCAAGATATGTTTATTTTTCAAAAGAAAAAACCAAAGGAATTTATTCTTTGGCTTTAAAAAATTTATAATTCAATTATTTAATCATCGGAACATCAATAATCAATAATTTGCTTGATTTATTTGCTTTGATATAGACTTTCTCTTTTTCAATAATTCCAATAGCATCTCTTTTTTCGAGGTTTTCATCTTCTATTAATACTTCTCCTTCAATTAAGAAAAAATAAGCTCCATTTCTTAAATCATATGCTGTTTCAAAGCCTTTATCTAAATCAATCATTGAAATATACCCTTGTTGATTAATTGGTAAAGAACCTCCAACTTGCTTATCCATTGGAGAAACTAAAACTTGGAATTTATTTTTTCTTTCTAGAGCTTCAAATATTTTTTGATTGTAATGAGGAGTTATATTTTCTATCTCAGGAATAATCCAAAGTTGTAAAAAATTTACAGCATCTATTTTACTGTCATTAAATTCTGAATGTTTTAAACCAGTTCCAGCACTCATTACTTGCACTTCTCCAACTTCAATAGAACGTTTATTACCTATACTATCTTTGTGAGATAAAGCTCCAGAAATTGGAATAGAAATAATTTCCATATTTCTATGAGGATGTGTTCCAAAACCCATTTCTGGCTGTACCACATCGTCATTTAGAACGCGTAGCATTCCAAAATTCATTCTTTCTGAATTTTGATAACTTGCAAAACTAAACGTATGATATGATCTTAACCAACCATGATCTGCATAACCTCTAGATGCTGCTTTATGTATTATTTTTTTCATATTTCAACTTTTGTGATTAGTACAAATACCCCATTTTACCCTCCTGATAATCGCGCATTGCTTCCAAAATTTCTGTCTGTGTATTCATCACATAAGGGCCATATTGAGTTATTGTTTCATTAATAGGTGCTCCTGATAAAATCAAAATTGTACTTTTTTCTTTTGCTTGAAATTGAATCGTACTTCCATCTTGCTTAAAGGTAGCCATTTGATTTTCTCCCTTCTTTAAAACTTCCAAACCATTCACTGAGATTTCACCCTCTAACAAATAAATTAAGGACTGATGGCGTTCTGGAATTTCTATTTCTATCTTTCCTCCTTCATTTGCTTTTACGGTAAAAACATTTACCTCAGTTTGAGTTTGTATCAAACCATATTCACTATTTTGATGGCCTGCAATAACATTTAATTGTACTTTTTTATCCTCAGAAAAAACTTTAGGAATTTGTTTTTCTTCTAAGTGCTGATAATGAGGTGTCATCATCTTATCTTTTGCTGGTAAATTCAGCCATAACTGAATTCCCTCTAAATCTCCTCCTTTTTCTACAAAAGCTTTTGTTGGTGCTTCTGCATGAATAATTCCACTTCCAGCGGTAGTCCATTGCACTCCACCTGCTTTAACAACCATCTCATTTCCTAAGGAGTCTCTATGGAATTGTTCACCTTTAAATAGTAGCGTAATAGGCTCGAAACCTCTGTGTGGGTGTGGCCCTAAGTCGAACGGATTGTTAAATTCTGAAATTGCATAAGGTCCATAATGATGCAATAACAAAAATGGATCTACATTTTCTATTCCTTTTATTGGCAAAGGTTGTCGTAATTTTATTGGGCCCATGTTTACAAAAGGACTTGTTACTATGTGTTGTATTGTTTTAAATTTTTTCATTTATTTTTAATTAGTAAGCCATTTAAGCCTCAGATTTATAATTTAAATAATGGCGAGTTAATATTTTCCAATGGAAATATTTTTAAAAATTTTTCTATCTAATTTTATCTAAAAGATTACTTAGAACAACAGACTCTTGTTCCGTAATGTTTTCGAGAAAAGAAAGGCTATTACTATTATCTATATTCATTAATAAATCTAATCCTTCGTCCGTTATTTTAACATAAACAACCCTTCTATCATGCTCACATCTAGCCCTTTTAATTAAGTTTTTATCACAAAGCTTATCCATTAAACGAGTTGCATTTGGAGCTCTTTCTATCATTCTATCTTTTACAATTTGCACCTTAATCTTATCTTTAGCACCACGTAAAATTCTCAAAATATTATACTGCTGTGGCGAAATGAAATAAGGTTTAAAAAACTCATTTTCTTTACTATTTAACCAATTGGCAGTATATTTTATATTTATTAATGCTTTGACTTTATTACTTATAAATTTAGAATTGATATCTTTAGAAATGTCTCCCATAATTAATATTTTTTTAGCTATTGACTGCCATTCTTGGTTATTTAGGGTTGGCTTTTGACTCTTAATCAAAAAAGCTTAAGCCCTTAATCTTAAATCTTGCATTATTTTATTAAACTCTTCGGTTGTAGGTGTTAAATAAATTGAATCATCTACAAATAAAGTTGGAAACTTTACAACACCGCCATACAATTCTTTACTATGTTTTCTGGCTTCTGCATCTTTAGAAATATCTTTGTAGATATACGGTACATCTGTTGAGTTTAAAAAATTCTTATATGCAACGGTATATGCGTGGCCTTGCTTGCCGTATAAAGTTATCTTCATTTTTATTGATTTACAAAAATTTCAAATGTTTGTACTTGTTCTTTTAATACTTTTAATAAGTCTTCATGTATCATCTTACCTTCTTTAAAGTTATCATAAAAATTAGGAAGAGAGAAAGAAACTAACTCTTTTGCCCCCATTCTTGAAAACTTTTGAACTCCAGCTTCCAAGACAAATCTTCCGCCCATTCCCCCTGGGGATGTTGCCATTAATAATAGTGGTTTATCTCTAAAAACATTTGCTTCAACTCTAGAGCTCCAATCAAAAATATTTTTAAAAGGCTACAGCATAAGAACCATTGTGTTCGGCTAATGAAAGTATAAAGCCATCATAAGCATCTAATAAAGCACTAAACTTTTTCGTGCTTTCTGAAAATCCATTTTTCTCTTCATCCTCGCTATAAATTGGCATTTCGAAATCTCTTAAATCGATAATATCAAAATTAGTATTTTCTAAATTTTCTGCTGCAAAAGTTGCTAATTGTTTGTTAATAGATGTTGAACTTGTACTTCCTACAAATGCTAATACCTTTCTCATCTAAAATTTAATTTATTTAATTAGCGATTCAATTCTTGTTTCTTCTTTTACCATTCTCGCAACAGGACATTTGCCTGCGAACACTACCAAACGTTTTCTTTGGTCTTCGGTAATATCATTTTCAAAAGATATTTCTTCCGTAAGATAAGAACCTTGCGCATCTTTATTTTGAAAAACGTTTACTGTAATTTTACCAACATCCCAACTTCTTCTTTCTGCATACATTCTTAAAGTAATAGCAACACAACCCCCTATTGCTGTTAATAAATATTCTACAGGGGTTGGTGCGGTATTTTCTCCTCCATCAGAAACAGGCACATCTGTAACTACAAAATGACCTCTAATTTTTGCTTCTGCTAGATAATTTTTATTTGTTAAAACGACGGAAGAGTTAGACATAATAAATGAAATTATTTCACAACAAAATTACAAAATTAAAATTTATTTACCAAGGAAAATAATGTCAAAGTAATTAAATAAAACCTATGAAAAAGAGGAATTATATAGCCTACTATCTTAACTTATTTACTTTTAAATAATAAAGCAGCATGCTTGTTCTTGCATATATAAATTCATGGGGTACCATCATTTTTAAAGCATCTTTAAATAAAGTTTCTATGACTGTTTATTATTTTCCTATAAATAGATTCCTAATATTTATTTTTTTTAAGAAATAATTAAATTATCATCTTAAATAGCATCATTAGAAAACTAAAATAATTTCCTTTAAATATTTACAAAATAGCTAGATATAAAATTTAATTTTATATATATTTTTTCTAAACCTAAAACTATAAAGATCTTTTTTAAAAAAAAAATAAGGTGAAAGGTATTTAAGTTTATTTTATATTTTTTTTAAAAACAATGACTCCCTATATTTACCAATAGATTTATAAATTTTTTTTTACACTAGAATGAAAAAAATAAAAACCATTGGTTTAGGTATTCTACTCTTCGGAATATCCTCTATTACAATTTCTCAAAATGATGCTCCCGTGTTAAATGCAGGAGCTACAATTAGACAAGCTTATTGTCCTCAGACAGAAATAGAAATAACTCCTAATTTTACAATAACAGATATTGATGACACTGGAATAGACAGTTTTTCTATACAAATATCTTCTGGATACTCCGAAGCTAGTGATCGATTAGAATTAAAAGGAACCCATCCCACAATAGATCCCTCTTGGTCTGCTGCTGAAGGAAAATTAAAACTGACGTCTGCAGTAGTAGGAAATCAAATTTTATACACAGATCTACAAAGAGCAGTGCGTGAAGTTGTTTTTACAAGCTCTTCTGGCACTATTAGTGGAGAAAAATATTTTTCTCTCACGATTGGTTCTGCAAATTATCTTCCGTCTACTGAGCATTTTTATGTTTTTGAGCCAGATTTAGATATTACCTGGAATGATGCAAAAATAAAAGCAGAATCGCCAGGTAAAAAATATTACGGACTTCAAGGATACCTAGCAACTATTCTATCCGATGAAGAAAGTCAAATATCCGCAGAGCAAATATCAGGTGCTGGTTGGATTGGTGGTAGTGATGAAGATAATGAAGGTGTTTGGAAATGGGTTACAGGCCCTGAGGCTGGGACTATTTTCTGGAATGGTATTTTTACTGGATCAGCACCAATTGATGCATTAACTGGATTACCAATGTATTCAAATTGGAATACTGGAGAGCCTAATCAAGCAGGAAACGAAGATTATGCACATATAACTGACGATTCTATAGGTATCAAAGGTTCTTGGAATGATTTACCTGATACAGGTGGTGGTGGACCATATCAAGCTAAAGGATATATCGTTGAGTACGGAGGAATGCAAGGTGACCCCATTTTACAGATTTCTGCAAGTACAAGTATCTATGTACCTGCAATAACAAGTTTTGATCCAGAACTAAGAAATTGTACTAACGGAACTATTACTTTTACAGCTACCGTATCAGAAGGTGAAATATATTGGTATGACGCACCAATTGGTGGGAATTTAGTAGAGACCGGAGGTACATTTACTACACCATCACTTAATAGTTCTAAAACATATTATGTTACTGCCTCACCTGAAGGATGCGTTACTACACTAAGAATTGCAGTAAACGCAATTATAGATACAACTCCGGTTGTTATGACACCTCCATCAGATATTAACCGTTGTGATGATAATAGAGATGGTTTTATAGATTTTGATTTACAAGTAGTTCAAACACCCATTATATTCGCTGGTTTAGATCCAATTTTAAATCCGGATCTCACTGAGTTTGAGATATTATATTTTGATGATCCTTTAGATGCAAAGGCGAATATTACCGCTGCTATTATCAATAATCCATATAGAGTAGACACCTCTGATAATCCAACCATTTATGCGAGAGTTCAAAATATTACAGCGCCTGACACTTGTTTTGCAATTACAAGTTTTAAACTAAAAGTAACTGATACTCCTACTCCAACTGACCCGTCAGATTATAGGTTGTGTGATGATACAGTTTCTGGATCAGACATAGATGAAAAATCTTCATTTCTATTAAATACAAAGGATGCTGAAATTTTAACAGGTGTTACCAATCCGGGTGAGTATAGCATATCTTATCATACAGATATTTTAGATGCTCAAACTAGCAACACTACTAATGCCATTCCTAAATATACAGATTATGAAGTTACTACTTCTCAAACAGTGTATGTAAGAATTGAAAATAATAACAATCCTTCACAGTGTTACACTATCTCTGATGATTTTGCTGGTAGTTTGTTTACTTCTTTTGAATTAATTGTAGATCCGTTACCTGTGGTAAATTCTGGTATAGAAATTAATTATTGTATTGTTACTGGAGACTCTAACCCTACTGTAGACCTTACTCAAGCAGAAGATGAGGTTTCACCTACGACCGGAGCACGTTTTGAATATTTTAAAGATTCTAGTGGTTTAATTCCTATTCCAGACCCTGTTTCTTACCCTCCAGTTGGTAATGTTTTACAATCTGTATATGTGAAGGTATTCTCTGATGATTGTCCTAGAGATTTGGTGGAATTATTTCTTAATATTGGAGAGATTGATGACATTAACCCTTTTACTGATGTTGTAGCTATGGAGTGTGATGATTTTTTAGACCCAAATGGTAATGATACTCCTGGGATGAATGATAATATGGACAATATTACTAATTTCTTTTTAAATGAAACAGAAATTGTTGCCGCTATCACTCTTCCTATGAATACTAAGGTGTTTTTCTATGAAAGTACTGCTGATAGAAATAGTAATATTTCCATTCCCGATATTACCAATTATAGAAACGACCCAACAAATATTGATATTACAGATATTCCTGGAATTGGAATAAGCTTCCCAATATATTATAAAATCCTGAGTACCATTAATAATGACTGTCAGGGTATTGGTCAATTTTATCTGCAAATACAATCTGTTCCTATAGCAAATACTCCTGCAAATTTTGATTTGTGTGATGATGACCTGTCTGGAAATACCACAGATGGTATAAAC
>Ga0209197_1000163_pt1 | contig 49433 bp, 48 predicted proteins | sample COGITO_mtgs_1105_4_FD_184802 | JGI IMG/M metagenome (GOLD analysis project Ga0209197, IMG submission 184802) | Pelagic marine microbial communities from North Sea - COGITO_mtgs_110512 (SPAdes) (version 2) | ecosystem: Environmental > Aquatic > Marine > Epipelagic ... | reverse complement strand
TTGAGACACTTGGGGAAATTACAAACTTAGTTAAAGAACAAGAAAACCTTCACTTAACAATTAAAAGCACTATTACTAGTGAGTTAAAGATAGACCAGAGTATTGCTCATAATGGTGTTTGTTTAACTGTAGTTGGTATTAAGGGTGATGCATATACTGTAACAGCGATAAAAGAAACTTTAGATAAAACAACTGTTGGGAGTTTTCAAATAAATTCTTTTGTAAACTTAGAACGTGGAATGAAACTTGGAGATAGACTTGATGGACACATTGTGCAAGGACATGTGGACGAAACTGGAACCTGCACAGCTATTGAAAATCAAAACGGAAGCACTGTTTTTACGTTTACCTATTATTCAGAACAAAACAATATTACAATAGAAAAAGGATCTATAACAGTAAATGGTGTGAGTTTAACCGTGATAAATTCTACAGACACTTCTTTTAGTGTTGCAATTATACCTTACACTTACAACAATACTTCTTTTAAGAATTTAGCATTAAACGATGCCGTCAATTTAGAGTTCGATGTAATTGGAAAATATGTTAGCAGATTAACAAACAATATGTAGAATAACAGAAATGCCTCAAAACAAAAAACTAGTATTGATTGTAAAGAAATATATTTCTCTAAAATTTTACTAAAGTAATACAATTTAGGTATGGATAATTCCTTACTAACTCTCTATTACATGCCTTGCGCTATCTGAAACTCTAACAAGATAAACACTGCTTAAAAATGCTCTGACACTTGCATTCTTTGTGTTCGTTTTAGAATATCACTTTTTACAGAAAACACTATGGACTTCAACTTTATAAATTGAAAATCTTTAATGAGCTGTTCTTTAAACAACACAATAAATAAAAATGCTTGTTAATTTGTTAAGAATCCTAAAAAAGAACAAAAAAGAACAAAAAAAGAACAAAAAACATATCTAGAAACATATTTTACCTTAATAAAGGACAATAAAATAACTTTGTAAAATTACTTTTACTAAAACTAAACCGTCGATTATATTAAAAATGAATACGGATGTTACAAAGAACAATCATTACTTAGTAATATCTTTTAATACGTCATCTTAAACAATGGCATTAATTTTTTAATAATATTCAAAAATTTTATTTTAAAAGATAGGTTACAAAAAAAAAAGATATGAAAGTAAGAACTCAAATAGCTGTAAAAACAGCTAACTCTGGAATTAGAGTTGTAATGCTACCAGACATCCTGTATTTAAAATCTGAAGGGAGATATACAATTATTAGCTTAAAGGATAATACATCTTTAGTAGCTTGTAAAAATCTTGGAATCTACGAAGAGCTCTTTAAAGACATTAATTTTATTAGAGTCCATAACAGTTATATTGTAAACTTTCAGCATCTCAATCAAATTATTAGAGATTCAGGCGGGCAGTACTGCGTTTTATTCAACGACCAAATGATTCCTATCTCTAATAGAAAATTTAGTGGAGTTAAAGAGCATCTGCATTATTAAAGATTATTTCATATTCTGTAAATAACATCATATTTAATGCTATTAAATGTCAATATAAGTTTAAAAAGTATACTTTTTAAGCATCTAAAAAACCTTAAAAGATTACTCATAAAAGTTTTAAATTGAATTCTTTACTATTTAGATAAAGCATAATAAAAGCTTCTTTTCAAAGACATACAAAATAATCACTTATTACAAAAAAATGGCATTTATTGATTTTCTAAATTATAAATTAAGGAATAAAGTAAATTTGAGCCCTAATCGTATTCTCAAATGACCACCAACCTTAGACCAGAATTGGAACAAATAGCAGTTCATACAATTACCAATGGAATGCAAGTTATAACTATATCTGATATTATTTATCTAAAATCAGACCATAAAAAAACAATTATAAGATTAAAAAATTCTGAGGAAGTGTTTGCGTCCAAAAGTATTGGTGAATTTGAAGTTCTATTAAAAAACAATAAATTTTTAAGAGTTCACCAAAGCTATATCGTAAACCTAGAACATCTTATTTCCATTGACAAAAACCTAAATAGACATTACTGTTTATTAAATGGTAATAAAATAATTCCAATATCAGTTAGAAAATTTAGAATAATAAAAGATCGTCTAGAATACTGATACAATTCTTTATTTTAAAGTTTGTTTTACAACACATAATAATTCCACTTTTAAAAATTATAAACAAACTATAAGTTCGCTTTTTTGTCTTTTCATCCTTGATTTTTTATCCGAAAAATAAAATCCTAAGCTATCAGCTTTTTTTATCTAAAAAGTAACCTCAATTCAAACTACCATTTTCCCACCTTATTAAGATAAATTTAATCTCTGAAAAACACGTTTTTCAATCCTTTATTATGTTTTATAATCACTTTTTACCTTTAACATTCAGAGCTATTGATTATCTGTTTGTTTTATTACTAATATTAGCAAAAAAAGCTATGAAGAAAATTACTTTTTTTACTCGTATTCATTTCAATATTTGGCTATGCTCAAACCCCAATTACAGATGCTAATATTAACTCAGCAGTAAACCTTTGGATTTCAGATGTATCTAAAACAACAACTACTTATGGTAATATCTCTGATTGGGATGTAAGTCAGGCAACTAATATGTCACAATTATTTGCAAATAATAAAACTACTTTCAATGATGATATTTCAAATTGGGACGTAAGTAGTGTGACTACTATGGAGAATATGTTCCAGAATGCAACTATATTTAATCAGACATTGGTTCTTGGGATGAGAGTAGTGTGAGGTTTATGTTTGCAAATGCATCAGATTTCAATCAAGATATATCAGATTGGTGCGTTATAAATATTGATTTAGAACCAAGTTCTTTTAGTCAAAATTCACCATTGTCTGAAAGTAATAAACCAGTTTGGGGTACTTGTTCAACCGCAGGTTCAGAAGATGAAAATCTATTAGCTATTACTATCTATCCAAATCCAACAGATAATACTTTGTTTATAATAGGGAATGAAAGTCCAATAGCGGTCTCTATTTACAATGTGTTAGGCAAAGAAGTACTTTCTATAAAGAATACAAACAACATCAATGTACAAGCTTTGCCAAGCGGTGTGTATACAATTAGAATATCAGATGGTGTGGGGCAAACCAATAGAAAGTTTATAAAGAATTAAGACAGACTTAAAATAATTTAAGAAGCCCTTTCAGAAATGTGAGGGTTGTTAAACCATAGGCATATACTCCTCCTTCAATTCAGGGAGTTCTAAACCTCTTAAGTAGGTTAGATGTTTATTTGTTCCAAATAATAAAATGGAACAAATGTTTAGCCTTAATTTAACTCTCCGACTGCACAAATTTTATCTTTGCGTCAATCAAAATTAATCCTTGTTTTAATATTCAAAAAAAAGTATAAACATAGTGTAGGTTTATAAAATTAAGAACTATGAAGTTAAGAATGTTATTTTATTTTATTTTTATTTCGGTTTTATCTAGCTGTTCATCACTTTCAGAAGAAACACCCTCTATTAGTATTACCGCTACTTTAACTTTAAAGGAATATTCATTTGATGAAACAAATTCTCAATTAATGTTTCAAGATGATGAGTCTCAATCAATAATGACTTCTGAAGATAGACGCTATGAAATTGGAAAGATTTTAAGAGTAAGAGCAACTGATCCTTTTACAATAGAAGTTGCAAATTTTGCTCCAATAGATATTGAAAATGCAGTGATCTTAGCTGAAATAAAAGGTGTTGATTCACAATTAAAGCTATTTAAAATAAATAAAATTAATGCACACGCAATTAAAACAATTAAATATTCATTTATTGATGAAGAAACTAATTTTTATACTGTAGATGAAAACATTCTTGATTTATCCAAATATAAAGAATCTGGAATTCCAACTACAGATATAACTTTTGATTTTACTGGAGATTCCGAAATTATCTTAAAACTAAAAAGTTTAAATAAATTAAACTGGGAAATTAAATATCATGATTTTGATGTCAATAATGATCATCCCCGTTGGGCAGATGATATCTCAGGAAAAGATATTAGAAGATTTTCTGGACTAATGATTAATTTTGGATATACATTTATAAATCCAGAATTTAAAAAACAATTTCTTGATGAATATATTTATGATAATGATGGAGTGACCTTAACAACAAGTGATAAAGAAATGGTATATCAAAAGTTGATGGATATGGAATATTTTAAAGTTGGTAGAGTTACTGATGTTGATGGTATTGGTGGAGGAAGTACATTTGGTTTAAACGAATGGTATTTAAATAATTATTGGCAAAAAGTAGATAGAAGTGTATGGCCAACTTGGGATGTAATGACGACAGGAGCGCATGAAGTTGGCCACATGTTAGGTTATTCTCATGATTCAAATATGACTTATTCGATAAATGTCACACCTAATCAAGGTATTAGTGAAGTAGGAAGTCGAGTTTTGAATATATTATTAGACAGTTATGATTACCCCATTAATTCTAACAATTATTATATGGAAGGAGATTTATAGTAATATTATAATTCCCTTTCTCTCCGCTTAGTAAAACCCTAACTACTTTATAAACAAGTTGTTAGGTTGGTCTAATATTTATAAGGGATTAAGTAGGTTCAACCATATCGTAAATAAAATCCTCATGATTTCGCAGAGCTGCAATTTAAATTATAATTTAAGTACTTACTTGTTCCAAATAATAAAAAGGGACAAACGTTTAGCCTTAATCTAACTGTTGTTCGTCGGCACAAATCTTATCTTTCCACTATCGTTAAATATAATTACCATGGAAAAAATTACTACGGGTTTTCTTTTAATTGAATTACTAATATGACATTATACGAGTTTAATCTTTTAGACATAAATAATCAAATGGAAATCGTTAATCAGAAAAGTGTTTATTTAGATAATCATATTACTAAAGATGAAAAGTTTAATCTTTATGCAATTAATATGTTTTTTGTTAAGGTTTGATGTAAATTTATTAAACACTATCTTTTGGGAATTAATTTAGAATAGTCTATTTTCGCGTATTCTATTTTAGCATAGTTTATTTTAGCTGTTTTTATACCCCAAAACAAATGCACTTTTTAATTCTATTAATTCAGCTTGCTGTTTTTTTATTTCTTTTAAAACAAAGAAGTAATAAAAATAAATTTCATTTAGATTATTTTCTTTCACATATATTCTGTCTTATCTTAATAATCCTAATTTATATCCCAATTAAACACTTAGGTTTCGAGATAACAAATACGTATTTTCACTTAGGACACATCTTTACAACCATGTCCTTTATTTTTATTATTCTTAATATTGAGACTTCCCTTAAAGGTTATAAAGTCAATAAAAAAAAATTTATTTATTTTGTAGCAGTAGTATTTACGCTTTGTTTCCTTGTGTTTTATTCAGAAAATTACATTCTTAATTATTCCACAAGGCAAACTGTTTTTTATGATATAAAAATACCCGACCCTTTAGTCTATAATGAAATGGTTTTTTTGCATCAAGGAATAAAATTCATATTAGGTATGTATCTTTTAATTGTATTTCGATTGAGCATAAAAAAATCAATTAACATAAAGAAAAAAAGAATTTATTCTTTGTGGGTATATAGCTTAACAATTTGTGGTTTTGTATGCATGGTTTTAAATGCTACCCTCGTTTATGGTTTTTTAGATCAGGAGTATGATTCGCTTCTTTTTAATATCATCAATATTTTTATCGGAATTAATCTAATTTTTTTCACCTTATTTCCCTCTGTAATTTTTTATAGCCCATTGATCATGAAGGTTGTTTTCAAAGACTTATCCGAAGATATTCCCAACTTTTTAATTATAAAATCATTTTTTGATAACGAAAAGAAATACCTAGACCAAACATTAACTCTTGGGTTTATTTCAAAGAATACGGGTCTTAATGAAGCTGAGATTAGAAGTTGTATTAAAAATAATACAAACCTAAATTTCAATGAATTTATAAATCAATATAGAGTCAATTATGCGATAAAATTAATGGAATCTGGTTATTTGGAGAATCATGTGATGAATTCTATTGCTCAAAAATCTGGTTTTAACTCTCCGCAAACCTTTTATCGTGCATTTAAAAAGTTTAAGTCTGTCACTCCTGCATACTACTGCAAAAACCTGATTGCAGAGAATAATCATTCTATTATTAAAATGAAAGAATAGAAGATAGAACAATGTTTAAAGGGATCATTAAGGAATAAAAGCTCAAAACACTAATTAATAGAATTATGAGCCTAGAATAAATTTAATGAAGAAAAGAGTTGTTTTTTAGCTCAGTTCTTTGTTGGCTGTAGTTTGTATTTCTGCTCTAATAAGTTCTTGTTCCAGACCAATTTCCGTTTTCATTAGACTGACTATCGCTCCAAGTGCCAATTATATTATCACCATTAAGAGTTCCAGTTACATTAGTTCCAGTTGAAGCAACTCCAGAAATAGAATTATTATTAATTATACCATCTATGGTAAAAAACACAGAACTTGTTGTGCTATAAGCAAGAACTGCCATTTCATTTTCTGTTACTATTGCATTAAAAGTGCCTGCATCTGTACTATTACCAGTACCCGCATAAGAACCTTCAAATAATTCAGTCAAAATGACTGATGTTTCTTTCACAAGAATAATATTAGCATTAGGATGTCCTTCAATCGTTAAATTAGATATTTCTGGATTTATTCCGTTTGATGAAACTGAAAATGTGAAGCTATCATTTCCACTTGTAAAATTAATTACAGTTTGCTGATTTACTTGAATGACTTCATTTGTTATAAAAATGTAAGTTGTCCCATCGATTATCATTGTGGCAGACACGTTACCGTCGTTGTTTACATTTATTACAACAATTCCACTTGAACCAATAAATACACCTTTGTAAATTCCAAAATTACTATTGTCAAACTGTGTAATTGCTTCAGGTGATTCAGCTAGTACACTATTGTTTATATTATCATCACTCGAGCAAGAGAAGATAAATAAACTTAAAAATATCAAAATTCCAAAAGTTAGTCTTTTTTTCATAAATCTGTTTTTATTAATTATTATTTTAATTTAAAGGTTGCAATTACAGCCAATAACTGTGTAATTACAACTATATCAATGGTTTCATCTAAAAGAGGAGAAAACGTTAAGAAATAGTTACGCTATAATTATAAGTTTGGTTACCTGTAAATTGTTCTGGAACCGAAATAATAACTATATAAAATTCATCTTCATTATCATTAAGTGTTACTGTTTTACTTCCTATTAAACCATTATCAATTTCAAAATTGGTAGTTGTATAATTATCTTCACCTGCTTTCTTAACAATCCTTACCTCAAAGAATGAACTTGCATCTTCAGAACCAAATGTTTCTCCTATAAAATTGAAATCATAAGAGTTTCCTGCAGAATTGGATATTCTAAGAACGTTATAAGCCCAGCTTCTTGGTCGTAAATATTCTTCTGGAGAATAAGTACCTTGAGCATTATTACCATCAATTTCAATTGCAAACTCATTTTTATATTCAGCTGAAGTTATTCCTGCAGATATGAGATTTTTTACTTCATTATGTGCTCTTTCTACTTGTTCCCTTGTTAGATAGCTCAAGTTTGCAGTATTTGCTGCTGCCCAATTCCCAAAAAAAGTTCTAAAACTTTCAGCTCCAATATTTTCATAAAGATATTCTTGAGGTAAGAGATTTGTTCCGGCAGAAAAACCACTAGTTATTATACTTTCATTAACATCTTCGATATCTGTTAAATAATACAATAGGCCATGCAAAGCATATTGTCTTACCTCATAGAGCCAAGTAACTATGTCATACGAGGCTCTATTCGAGAAACTGTGCCATAAAGCCAATTGAGGATTAAAAACTAATGCGGCCGCTTCGACAATCGAGTTTGTTAAATTAGGTTCATTGACAAAAGCAAACCACTGGGCTGAACTTTCGGTATACCACATTCCATCTCCAGAATATGAAAATCCAGGAGAATTTTGATTATATTGAAATAAATGAAAGCCCTCGTGGAACACATTAAACTCATCAATAGTTCCTCCCTCACCTGTCGTCATAAATGGGAGACCATATGAATTAGTTCCAACTCCATTGCCCCATTTTTTATCACTGAATATATCATTGTCATGATGAATATATATATTTAAATAATATCCTGCTGCTAAATTTGGTGGTTCGGGCATCCCCAATTCATTTATTGATTTATCTCTAATTTCACTTAATAACTTAAATGTATATTCAGATTCAGATTGATGTTGGTGCTCAAAATTTTTATCCCACCAAATGGCAAAAATTCCGCTTGTAACGACATTGGAATTGTTTTCATTGGCAAATTCAGACCTTAACGTTAGTTCAGGATTAGTATCCACTATTAATTGAAAAGTTGCAGTAATACTTATGTCCCCCGTCATTGAAATGGTCAACGGATTTGATGTTACATTTATACTTCCAGACCAACCCGTAAAATTATATCCTGTATTTGGAATTGCAGTAAGTTCAACTATTGTACCTTCAATATGTTTCCCACTAGCTGGAGTTATTGTTCCTGCAGTTGAAGGGGTAACAGATGTTGCTAGCGTATATTTAATAACTGGTGCAAGTTCTTCTGTGTCTGATGAACAAGACACAACAAACAAAACTGACAGTAGTAAAATGAATTTTTTCATAGCCTCAAAGATAAAATTTGTGCAGACGGAGAGTGAAATTAAGGCTAAACATTTGTTCCATTTTATTATTTGGAACAAGTAAGTACTTAAATTAGAATATAAATTGCAGTTCTGAGAACAAAAAAAGGTTTTCGAAAAGGACGAGACTATTATAACTTATCTAAGCTACTTAAGAGGTCCAAAACTCCCTGAATTAAAAGAAGAAGATATGCCTATAGTATGACTATCGCCTAACATACCCACCAATAGATTCTCTGTATTCAATTTCAAATCCATTTTCTTTCGTAAACTTTTTGAATTCATCTGTTGCGTTACCTATTGTTAAAAATGATTCAATTTCAAAGATTTCAAAAAATCTATTAAAATTTGGCCCATTAATGAAATCTATTCCGTGTTGGATGCCATCTTCACTATTATTATACCTTTCAATTAAAGTTACTTTTTTTCCGTTTTCTGAGATGAAATATCCGTAAACAGATGATGGTTCTCTTTCAACAATAAAATTAGAAAGGTCTTGAGTAAATGCCTCAACATCAACTCTTGAATTGTTTTTTGTATTCAATTCTAAAATAAAAGTAAGTTCTGAAGAGTCAGAGTTTCCTAAAACTTTAAGTTCTTTCGATTTTACATCAGTATTACAAGCAGTAAAAATCATTGTAAATGAAAGAAGGAATATTAATTTTTTCATAATTAAATTAGTTTATACTTCAAATTTAAGATATATCTAAACTACTTAAGAGGTTTAGAACTCACTGAATTGAAAGAAGATGATATGCCTATGGTTTAGTTATTCTCCTCTAAGCATTTTTTTGAATGCCTCTAAATCAAATTCATTCCCGTAGAATAGTGTACTCATTTTCATAATATCAGCAGCAATAAGCACTGCAGTTTTTATTTCATCTTCTGATGCACCCAATCTCTTTAACTCTGCAATATGATAAGGTATACAATATTCACATTTAATAGCTGCAGAAGTAGCAAGTGCTACTAAATGTGCTTCTTTTTCAGCTATTGCGCCTTCTTTATATAAACCCATTTGAGCTTTAAAATAAGTGTCAGAACTTTTTAGAATTGAAGCAGGATACACAGAATTAAAAGGACTCGCTGCCAAAAGTTCTTGCTTCTCTTCAAGTGTTAGCGCAGTATCCTGTGAAAATGCCGTTGAATACATTCCTACAAATAGTAAAATAAATAGTAATTTTTTCATAATTATAAGTTTTAAGATTAGTACTAATTTACAATAATTTTAAAAGATGAAGATATGCCTATGGTTTAGTCATAGTAAAGCTTGCCATTTTCATCTTTTAAAGTCTTCATAAGTTCAAAACAGAGTTGGTCAATATTACCTTGAAAGGAATTAAAAGCCGAAACATTTGATAGAATTACAACGCCGATTTTATTTTTTATATCTATTACTATTGAGGAGGAATATCCGCCTGTTGCTCCGTTATGCCAATGCCATTTATTATTTGAACTGGTTGAGTTTATAATATGCCAACCAAGACCCATATCAGTTTGATTATCTAATTTTATTGTTTTTTTTGTCAACAGTTTTAATTCAGCATTTGAATCATCAAAATGAGCAATTCCATATTTTGCTAAATCTTCAACATTAGATAATACTCCTCCTGCACTGGCAATTACAGAAAGGTCCCAATTTGATGTATTTCTTCCTTTTTCATCAAGTCCCTTAACGAGTTTTTTATCTAGTAATTCAATTTTAAAAGTTGAGTTTTTCATTTTATATTTTGAGAAAATATTTAGTTTAAATAGTTCCTCATACCTTAAATCATATATTTGACTTAAGGTATAGCCTAGTATACCCATTCCTAAGTTTGAATATTGAAATTTTCCTATGGCCTCTTTATCAATTTCCAAAAAGTTTATTAGATAGTCTTCTAAATCATAATGATCATAATATTTATACGGATTATCTGGTAAATTTCTGAGATTAGCCAATTTTTTTTTCTCTCCTTTAGCTAATATTTCAAGTATGTGAAAGCCAAAAACTGTTTCAACAACATCAAGAGAACCTACTTCATTTTCAAAAGAGAAATCTCTAAACTCTGATGCAAATCCATCGAAAAAGGTAAATTCAATTTCTCCAAAATCATTGCTTATCTTTTTCTCAGATGAAAAGCTTAATAATGATTCAAATTTTACATTATTTGATTTTATTTCTGTGAGTAAACTGTCCGCTATTTTTTTTGCAGAAACTCTTGTATTTATAACATCCTTGCTACTTTCTAATGAACCCTTGTAAGGAATTAAAATATGTCTGATTTTAACAACATCAGCAGAATCTAGTTTCTCTACTTCGAAGTTAGATGGCATTCTCGGAAGTCCTGAACTGTGGTTTGCGAGACTCTTGAACGAAATTTTATTACCATTCTTGAATTTTATATTTAAGTAGTCGTTTATATAATCATCCTGTTTTATCTTTTTATTAATTACCGATTTGGCGAACAAATTTGCTGTAAAGAGTTTTGTAATTGAACCAATTTCAAAAATACTTTGATAGTTGTTTAAATACAAAATGGAATCATTTTGACGTTTAATTCCGTAATATTTTACATTATCACCATTAATAAATGCGAATGAAATTTGAGTATTGTTTGGAAAGTATTTTGACTTTGTAAAAATTAGTGTGGTTTGAATTTTAGAAATTTTTTTATCTGTATTTGATAATCTATTAATGGCTGAGCCGGAAAGAACTTCTTCTACGAAAGGAACAAAATAAAAGACATTATCGATTTTTTGATTTTCGTTAATTGAAAAGCTATATTGCGAAGTCCATTCATCAAAACTTAACTTATAAATTGCTACTTTTTCTTCATATCTGATAAATTCATTTTGATTAATTTTTCCCGCTCCAGAATTTAAATTTTGAAGAAAGTTATTTAGTTCGTCAAGTGGCAATTGTTTTTTCATTTCAACTGAAAACAATGAAAAAACTGACTCATAATCCTCAGAATTAAAAGCTTTAATAAAACTATCAACAAGTATTTTGGTTTCAGCTTTCTCATCTTGACCAAGTATTGTTAATTGGGAAAATAAAATAAAAAATAAAAATATATACAGGTGTTTTTTCATAAAACAAATATAACTTTTATTTTGAAATTAATTTTGTGAATAATAAATGTAAGTTTAACCTATTTAAGAGGATTAGAAATAGCTGAATTAAAGGAAGAGGATATGCCTATGGTTTAGTTACAGATATCATTCACACTAAAGTTAGTAGAAAGATAATTAAAAGAGGCAGTTTCGCCATCAGCCCAAATAATATCTAAACTAAGACTTGTTCCACTTGTTTTATAGTTATAATACTGAACCCCATCTGAGTAAGTTTTCGTGTAAGATAAGTTTTCCAATGAATGGTTAGTTATCTAAACTATTCCAAAATCATCATTTAAACCATTTAAATTTCCTTCAAATTGATAATAACATTTTGAGTTTGAGCCCCAACTGTAATATAAAAAATTATCAGACGGGGTAAACCCAATATACAGTGGGCTTGAATAATCAGAATTAGATGGGCAGTTTTGACATTCAAATACAACATCATCATATTTTTCTAAAAAAGTTTGAGCAGAGGCGTTGTCGTCATCATCAGAACATCCAATTAAACAAATAGCAAATAATAAATAATAAATAAAGTAATTTTTTCATAATAGTTTTTCATCAAATATAATTTGCAACTAATAAACCTATAGGCAAAAAAGAATAACTAAAAGATTAAACTCATATAATATCATATTAGTAGAATTCAATTAAAAAAAAACCCTCACATTTCTGAAAGGGTTTTATACTATAAGGAGTTATTTAAAATAACTACTGCTTTGTGAAATTCATAACCTCATCATCTTCATTAATTATTGACAAAATAGTTTCATTACTATTTAATTCACCAGAGAGAACAACCCCTGCGCTTATGGTAAGCAAATATTGATTAGAACCTGCTGGGGTATTTGTATAAGTACAAGTGTCAGTGCCGGCCTCAAAACAAGGGACTACATCCCCTTCACTGTCTTCATTAAAATGGAAGTAAATATTACCTGAAGTGTCATTAAGATTTAAATAATTTTTATTTGCGCAGGTGGCTTCCAAATCTACTGGCCCAGCAGCATTGGTTTGTGAGGTTAAATTCCAAATCCCAGCAAGGGAAGATGTATTGTTATTATTGTCTCCACTATCTGAATTGCTGTCATCTCCACTACAAGCAACGACAAGTAGAGTTAAAAATAAATATATTAGTTTTTTCATAATAAGTTAGTTTGCTCAAATATAAGTTTTATTTTGAAATTAATTAACTATAGTAACCTTTAATTATATAGTATCTATAACCAAGCTATGGGGCATTCGTCTATAAATGTAAGTTTAACCTACTTAAGAGGTTTAGAAGTCCCTGAATTGAAGGAAGAAGAGTTGCCTAATCTGGACAAGTTCCCCAAATAGGTTTGTTGGCTTCTGTTAGAGCTTCCTGGCTAAAATTTTGAGGTTCTGAAGTAATATTGGTTACACACCATTCTGATATATCTTGATTAAAATTCATATTTAAATCATATAAAGTTAGGTATCCAGAGGCAAACATCCCATCCATATCATTCACGCTACTAGTATCCCAACTACCAATGTCTTTGTTAAATGCTGCTACACTATTAAACATATTTTTCATATTAATAACCTTACTGACATCCCAACTTCCAATATCTTGGTTAAATGAAAAATTCCAATAAAACATTTTGCGCATATCAGTCACACTACTCACATCCCAATTTGATATATCATCAATTGATAATTGGTTCCAAAGTGTGCCATAAAGCAAAGTTCCAGCAAACATATTACTCATATCAGTCACGTTGCTAACATCCCAACTTCCAATTTTTATTTCATTCGTGGTTGGAGTATCACTTGGAGATCCAGGTACACCTGCATTTGTAGTTGCCCAAAACATTCCTGACATATTAGTAACCTTACTAACATCCCAATTTTCAAATTCAAAGGGAGGGTTTTGATTGTGTGCAAACATTCCTGACATATTTGTGACATTACCCACATCCCAACTTCCAATATCTTGAGTCAGCCCTGGCGTTGCTAAAAACATTTGCGACATATCAGTTACCTTACTTACATCCCAGCTACTTATATCTTGAGCAAAATAAGAGCATCCAAAAAACATCCCTGACATATTAGTTACGTTACTCACATCCCATTTGCTAATATCTTTATTAAATATCCCATATTCACTAATGAAATTCTCATAAATATCAATAGAAGCATAATTTGATTTTCTTTTAAACATTCTACTCATATCAGTCACGTTGCTAACATCCCAACTTGAAATGTCTGGATTCATTTTATTAAAATACAAATAAAAAATTTCTTCTGAATTAGATGTTGGAGCATTTCCAAATAGATCTGACATATCGGTTATTAATGTTGTAACAACTTTGCTTAATCTTTCTTCAGCTGCTTTAAATGCAGGTTCGTATTCACTCCAATTACTTGGACCGAAATTAAATATTGTCCTTAAAGTATCTATATCTACAGCTTCATAAGTTATCCCATTAAGTTCCCCTTTTGTTCCAGCTGTCACCCAATCCCTTGCTTTAATAGTGACCCCATTTTCATCTAAATAAAAAGGAGATTGTTCCTCAAATATTGCTGTTATTGTTTTAGAATTATTCCAAATAATTTCTTTAGGATTATCTGTACCTGTTAAATCTCCTGCCCATTCTTTAAACTCCCATTTTACATTTGGAATTGCAGTAAGTTCAACTATTGTACCTTCAATATGTTGCCCACTAGCTGGAGTTATTGTTCCTGCAGTTGAAGGGGTAACAGATGTTGTTAGCGTATATTTAATAACTGGTGCAAGTTCTTCTGTGTCTGATGAACAAGACACAACAAACAAAACTGAAAGTAGTAAAAGTAATTTTTTCATAGCCGCAAAGATAAAATTTTTGCAGACGGAGAGTTAAATTAAGGCTAAACATTTGTTCCATTTTATTATTTGGAACAAATAAACATCTAACCTACTTAAGAGGTTTAGAACTCCCTGAATTGAAGGAGGAGGATATGCCTATGGTTTAACAACCCTCACATTTCTGAAAGGGCTTTTTAAATTATTTTAAGTCTGTCTTAATTCTTTATAAACTTTCTATTGGTTTGCCCCACACCATCTGATATTCTAATCACATACACACCGCTTGGCAATGCCTGTACATTGATGTTGTTTGTCTTCTTTATAGAAAGTACTTCTTTGCCTAATACATTGTAAATAGAGACTGCTATTGGAGTTTCATTCCCTGTTATAAACAACGTATTGTCTGTTGGATTTGGGTAGATAGAAATGTCTAATTGGGTTTGGTCTTCTATACTTGCAGTTGGACAAGTACCCCAAACAGGTTTATTACTTTCAGACAATGGTGAATTAAGGCTAAATTCAGATGGCTCTGAATCAATATTTGTAACGCACCAAGAACTTATATCTTGATTAAATGAGTCTGCGGCAAAAAACATACCAACCATAACATTAACACTACTCACGTCCCAAGAACCAATGTCTTGATTAAATGAGGATGCACTATTAAACATATACTCCATATTAGTTACACTACTCACATCCCAAAAACTGATGTCTTGATTAAATGAGGATGCTTGATAAAACATACCGTCCATAGAAGTTACACTACTCACATTCCAAGCACTAATATCTTGATTAAATGAGGATATACCATTAAACATATACCCCATATCAGTCACACTACTTGTATCCCATTCTCCTATATCTTGATTAAATGAGGTTGCATTAACAAACATACCCCTCATATCAGTAACACTACTCACGTCCCAAGAACCAATGTCTTGATTAAATGAAGTTGCACTTGAAAACATATACCTCATATCAGTCATACTACTTGTATCCCATTCTCCTATATCTTGATTAAATGAAGTTGCTCTTGTAAACATAGACCTCATATTAGTAACACTACTCACATCCCAAGCACCAATGTCTTGGTTAAAAGCATCAGCTCTCCAAAACATATTTTCCATAACAGTAACGCTACTTACATTCCAAGTACCAATATCTTGATTGAAAGAAGGTGCCATAAAAAACATTTCCTTCATAGTAGTAACACTGCTCACATCCCAAGCGCCAATGTCTCCATTAAATTCAGTTGTTTGATGAAACATAGACCTCATATTATTCACACTACTCACGTCCCAAGAACCAATGTCTTGATTAAATATGATTGCATTAAGAAACATAAAACTCATATCAGTAACACTGCTCACATCCCAAGCACCAATATCTTGATTGAAAGAGAGTGCAGCATAAAACATATAAGACATATCAGTAACACTGCTCACATCCCAATTTGAAATATCATCATTGAAAAATGTAGCCCGAAATAATTCTGACATATCAGTTACCTGACTTACATCCCAAGTAGAAATATTACCATAGGCAGTTGTTGCTGCAGATACATCTGAAACCCAAAGGTCTACTGCTGTTTGAATATTAGCATCTGTAATTGGGGTTTCAGAATATCCAAATATTGAAATGAATACGATTAAAAAAGTAATTTTCTTCATATCGGTTTTTATTCAAAAGTACTAAAATAAAATAACTGCAGACAATAGCTCCTTATTCATTGAAAACCTCTACTTGTTAAAAAGAATATTTATAGTCTTAATCTACGTCATCAGGCATAAAAAAACCCTCACATTTCTGAAAGGGCTTCTTAAATTATTTTAAGTCTAATTAATTCTTTATAAACTTTCTATTGGTTTGATCCACACCATCTGATATTCTAATCACATACACACCACTTGGTAATTTAGCCACATTGATGTTATTTGTATTCTTTACAGAAAGTACTTCTTTGCCTAATACATTGTAAATAGAGACCGTTATTGGAGTTTCATTCCCCGATATAAACAAGGTGTTGCTTGTTGGGTTTGGGTAGATAGAAATAGTCAATAGGTTTTCATCTTCTATACTTGCAGTTGGACAACTACCCCAAACAGGTTTATTACTTTCAGACAATGGTGAACCAACACTAAATTCAGATGGCTCTGAATCAATATTTGTAACGCACCAAGAACTTATATCTTGATTAAATGAGTCTGCGGCAAAAAACATACCAACCATAACATTAACACTACTCACGTCCCAAGAACCAATGTCTTGATTAAATGAGGATGCACTATTAAACATATACTCCATATTAGTTACACTACTCACATCCCAAAAACTGATGTCTTGATTAAATGAGGATGCTTGATAAAACATACCGTCCATAGAAGTTACACTACTCACATTCCAAGCACTAATATCTTGATTAAATGAGGATATACCATTAAACATATACCCCATATCAGTCACACTACTTGTATCCCATTCTCCTATATCTTGATTAAATGAGGTTGCATTAACAAACATACCCCTCATATCAGTAACACTACTCACGTCCCAAGAACCAATGTCTTGATTAAATGAAGTTGCACTTGAAAACATATACCTCATATCAGTCATACTACTTGTATCCCATTCTCCTATATCTTGATTAAATGAAGTTGCTCTTGTAAACATAGACCTCATATTAGTAACACTACTCACATCCCAAGCACCAATGTCTTGGTTAAAAGCATCAGCTCTCCAAAACATATTTTCCATAACAGTAACGCTACTTACATTCCAAGTACCAATATCTTGATTGAAAGAAGGTGCCATAAAAAACATTTCCTTCATAGTAGTAACACTGCTCACATCCCAAGCGCCAATGTCTCCATTAAATTCAGTTGTTTGATGAAACATAGACCTCATATTAGTAACACTACTCACGTCCCAAGCACCAATATCTTGGTTAAATATGATTGCATTAAGAAACATAGACCTCATATTAGTAACACTACTCACGTCCCAATCACCAATATCTTGATTGAAAGAGAGTGCAGCATAAAACATATAAGACATATCAGTAACACTGCTCACATCCCAATTTGAAATATCATCATTGAAAAAAAATTTAGCCCGAAATAATTCTGACATATCAGTTACCTGACTTACATCCCAAGTAGAAATATTACCATAGGTAGTTGTTGCTGCAGATACATCTGAAACCCAAAGGTCTACTGCTGTTTGAATATTAGCCTCTGTAATTGGGGTTAGGGTGTTTGGACAAGTACCCCAAACAGGTTTATTACTCTCAGACAATGGTGAATTAAGGCTAAATTCAGATGGCTCTGAAACAATATTCGTAACGCACCAACTTGATATATCTTGGTTAAAGGAGGTTGCTTCAAAAAACATATAATCCATATCAATTACACTACTCACGTTCCAAGAACCAATGTCTTGATTAAATGCGGATGCATTAAAAAACATACCCCCCATATTAGTAACATTACTCACATCCCAACCACCAATATCTTTATTAAATGATGTTGCATTCTCAAACATACCTTGCATATCAGTTACACTGCTTACATTCCAAGCACCAATATCTTGATTAAATGAGGTTGCAAAGGAAAACATATAAGACATAGAAGTAACACTACTCACATTCCAAGCACCAATGTCTTGATTAAATGAGGTTGCATCATAAAACATAAGCTCCATAGAAGTAACACTACTCACATCCCAAGAACCAATGTCTCCATTAAATGCTCTTGCAGATTCAAACATCCTATACATATTCGTAACACTACTCACATCCCAAGCACCAATATCTTGATTAAATGCGGATGCATAACCAAACATAAGCTCCATAGAAGTAACACTACTCACATTCCAAGCACCAATGTCTTGATTAAATGAGTATGCCCAAAAAAACATACTTTCCATAGTAGTCACACTGCTCACATCCCAAGAACTAATGTCTTCGTTAAAATTCGTTTTATTTTGAAATAATTCTGACATATCAGTTACCTGACTTACATCCCAAGTAGAAATAGCGCCATAGGTAGTTGTTGCTGCAGATGGGTCATAAACCCAAAGGTCTACTGCTGTTTGAATATTAGCATTTGTTATTGGGGGTTGGATTGGACAAGTACCCCAAACAGGTTTATTACTTTCAGACAATGGTGAAACAAGACTAAATTCAGATGGCTCTGAAACAATATTTGTAACGCACCAACTTGATATATCTTGGTTAAAGGACTTTGCTCTAAAAAACATAATAGACATATCAGTAACACTACTCACATCCCAAGCACCAATATCTTGATTAAATGAGGAGAAAGCAAACATTCGATACATATCAGTCACACTACTTACATCCCAAGAACTAATGTCTTGATTAAATTCGTTTGCACCATAAAACATTCCATTCATATTAGTAATACTACTCACATCCCAACCACCAATGTCTTGATTAAAAGGTGTGGAAGCAAACATCTCATACATATTAGTAACATTACTTACATCCCAAGAACTAATGTCTTGATTAAATGAGGTTGCAAAAGCAAACATACCGCTCATATTAGTAACACTACTCACATTCCAAGCACCAATGTTTTGATTAAATGAAGTTGCTCTTGTAAACATAGACCCCATATCAGTCACATTACTCACATCCCAAGAAACAATATCTCCATTAAAATCTGATTTACTTTTAAAAGCATCTCGCATAGAAGTCACATTACTAACATCCCAATTTGGCATTGCACCATATTCACTATCAGAACACATACCATCTACTGGATTGGCACTTAAACAAGTATTTATTGCAGTATCAAAATTAGCATCTGTAATCTGTGTTTGAGAATATCCAAAGAATGAAATTAAAAAGAATAAATAAAGTAGTTTTTTCATATTTGAAATATAATTAATATTAGTTTGCCTTTTTTAAGTGGTTTGGAAATAAGTGGATTAAAGAGAAAGATAAACGAATCTGAAAACAACATAACATATAGTTGCTATTAAGATTTTTTTTCTGTGTTTGAGATACCATTCCATTTTATAATTTTTTTTCAAATATACCATAAAAATCAAACAGCTACAGAAAGCTATGGGGCATTCATCTATAAATGTTAGTTTAACCTATTTACTAGGACTTGAAATAGCTGAATTGGAAGAGGAAGATATGCCTATGGTTTAGTTATGAGTTCTTTTTCCAGTATTCTTCCCAAGTTATTGTTGGCTTCTCAAAAAAACCTAATGATATTACAGCTCCAAATATAATTGGAAATATCAAATCATTATCCCATCTTATAGAATCTAAAGAACCTCCAATAAAAAATTGAATTGCAAATATTATAAATAAGAATACAGTTGCACCTAAAATGGAAATAAATAAATTTCTAATGGTTAGCCCAGTTCTTAAAAATTTTAATAGAAGAATTAGTTTTTTCATTATTCAAGAGTTTTAAACAAAAAAGGTATCATAAACAACATAAATTGTCAATAAAACAATTATAAAAGCCATTGAAAAATCTAACCATTTTGGAATCACTATTTTTTTAGTGTCAACTAAAAATGACCTAAGAAACATAACTCCTGTTATAATCAAAACTAATAAACCTAAATATGATATATCCACAACCTAAATATATAACAATTATCTAAACCTTATTAACCTATTTAAGAGGTTTGGAACTCCCTGAACTGAAGGAAGAAGATATGCCTATGGTTTAGTTTTTTTCATTCCAAAAATTGGTAGAACAACAAAAAGAATTACCATAATACAAATAAGCCCAATAACATCCATTATATCTCCTTCTCCTTGAAATAATTTGACTATTTCATAAATTACCCATACAAGACCCGCAAACAATGTAATCCTACTTATAGGTTTTACTATTTTTTCATAATCCATAACTCAAATATAGGAAATATAAGTTTTACCTACTTAAGAGGTTTAGAAATAGCTGAATTAAAGGAGGAGGATATGCCTATGGTTTAGGGTGTTTTTATTAATTTTAAATGATTATCTAATCCCCGCCCCAACTATCTTGAAAAAAAATACCCACACCTAATTCAGCCCATAGGTATAATAAAAATAGGATTATAATTACTCTAATTATATATTTTCTTTTTTTCATACCCCCAATTTACAAAATTAATTTTTTACTTAAACTTTCTGAAGTAGATAAGCCTATCCACCAATTAAAGCTATGGGACATTCATCTATAAATGTAAGTTTAACCTACTTAAGAGGGTAAGAAATAGCTGAATTGAAGGAGGAAGATATGCCTATGGTTTAGTTTGAACATTCACCCATTTTATAAGAACTAACTCCGTAACTTTTTGCAACACAAGGATTGGAATAAGTGTATCCATCACATCCGCAAACAGGGTCATATTCCTCTGTACATATAGTATCAATTGAAATGTTTTTTGGATTAATACATTCTATTTCAGCATTTCCTTTTTTAAAAACATATGTAATTTCATCATCAGCAATTTCAGGATTATCAATGTATGTTAAGATTATTTCATCTTGTTTAACCTCAATTGTATATTCTCTTCCACTATCATTTAAAGTTAAAACCCCATCATAAATTAGAAATTTTGAGGGTTCATTAAGTTTAGTTATAAATATACCGTCGTTAACATTTCCTTTACTAACTAAAATATCTTGCTCAGGGAAAAACCAAAGTTGATTTTTAGTAAAATCATAATTTAAGTTGTCTTTAGTAATACCATCGAAGCTACAAAAGCAACTTACATCCTGAAGAATATATTGACCCTTAATTTCAGGTGTTTTACTTACATCATCAGTACTTGAACAAGAAAATACAAGTGGAATAAACAGTAATAGTAGAATGAGTTTTCTCATAACCTAAATATAACAATTATCTAAACCTTATTAATCCATTCTCTTTAACCTTACTTAAACTATAATTACTTGTAAATCAATATGGTACGATTTTTGTACATTATAAAAAAAACAATTATGAAAGAATTAATTTTTAGTTTGGCATTCTTCTTTACCAATGGAAATATAATGGATACTAATTTAAAATTACATAAATACGATAAGCAGAATTTTAAAAAAATTTATTTTTCAAAAAATAAGAACACAGTTAATGTCCTCTGCATCAAACATTCTGAATCAGAGAGTGTAGAAAAATCAAAGTATAATCATCATAATGAGGGTCAGAAGACAAACTACAAAGTTTCAAGAACTGAAAAAAAGAATGAAGCTGAAGTTCTCAAAAATCAATCTGACAAATAAAATATAACAATTATATAAACCTTATTAACCTACTTACGAGGTTTAGAAATAGCTGAACTGAAGGAGGAGGATATGCCTATGGTTTAGGTACTCGTAATATTATATACTTGTGGTTTATCACAACGCTGTTCCTGCTAATAGTACTCCAATCGCAATAGCTCCTATTGCGAACGAAAGATATGTACGTCCAACTGTTTTCCAAATTGAAATCTTTCTAACTTTCACTTCGTAAATTTCATCCACAGAAATTTCTTGTAGTTGCCCATTATTTTCTAAAATCATTAATTGCTCATTTTTAGAAACTAATTTCCCTTTAATATTTTTTCCTCCAACTCCTAAAACCTCAAACTTTTGTTTTTTATCGATTTCTATGTTATTGTAACCTATTGTTTTGTAACTAAAACAACTTTGAAATAAAATTGATAATAATAATAATAATAAAGAAAAATTTTTCATAATTAATTTGATTTACTTAATTGCAACTTACAACTAATTATGTATTAATAAAGAATAATACTCTATAAATTTATCTCTAACCTACTTACACGGTTTAGAAATAGCTGAATTAAAAGAAGAGGATATGCCTATGGTTTAGTCTTTCTTTTTCGAATAAACTTGGGAGGCAAGTAAAATCAATAAAAGAAATAAAATTGAATTTATATAATCGGGGTAGTTTGTTTCTTTCCAAAAGTTTGTGAAAAATGAGATTAAAATATTAGCTATTAGAAGAATTACAGTAATATTTAATAGAAGTTTATATTTATTATTCATAATCCAAATATATGAAAATGTTAGTTTAACCTATTTACGTGGTTTAGAAATAGCTGAACTGAAGGAGGAAGATATGCCTATGGTTTAGGGTGTTTGTTCATCTTCTCCAAAAATGGTAAAAAAACAAACAAGAATATTATACAACAAATAGGCGTAATAATAAATGCTTCAACTAGACCCCAATCATCACTTCCTTGAAATAATCTAACTATTCCAAAAATAATTGAAGACGTTGCAACTAATAATGTAATTCTACTTAAAGGTTTTACTATTTTTTTATAATCCATAAGCCCAATATACAACATTTAGTTTTTACTTAAACTATCTATAATTTCAATTTGAAACTTTTGTTCTTCTTGTTGAGGTTCTTCTATTTGTGGTTTAGTAACTATGTAAGGTAATCCTAATTGTATTAGTTTTAGTCTTTCTGACTTTGTCATAGTCTCTAAATCTAATGAGTCTATAGCCTCACTTATTATACTAGATAGCTTTTCTTTAATCTTACTAGTTAGTTTATTAGGAGTCCCTTTAGTTCTACCTCCAAACTTTTTACCTGTTGTATTCATATCTATTTTAAACTACTTTTCTTAGACAACCTGACTTTAGCGCTGTTGTTTATATATAACGTAAAAAACATTCTTAATTTGCTTTTATATGTGGCTAAATTTTACTTTTTGTTATTTTAATATTTGTGTAGTAAGTATTCTTATTTCATAAAAATAAATTTTGCTTTTATTATATATAACTAATAGGGATTAGCCATTTTACTAATTTACAAACCCGTACTATCATTGGGTTTACAAAAGGGTGTTTTTACCTTAAAAATCACTTACCCATTTTACTAATTTTTAAGCAACCTTCTTTTTGTTTGTATTATACTCCTTTTGCATTATTTGTTTTGTGGTTCCTGAGTATTCTTTAATTTTTTGATATATTTTGTTGAGTTCCGAATGCTTATTTAAATAGTTTTTAATAGTTGATAGAGATAAATTAGCAGTATCCTTTAAGATAGTTTTAGTCATCTTCTTTTGATTTAAATCATAGTCAATTAATGTTGTTTTAATCAACTCGTAATTTACCTCTGAAATTCCTCGATTAATTGCACCGTTGAGATGAGTTCTGTAAATCTCTTTTCTATCTTGATAATCTTCCTTTCCCCAAATAAAGTGTGGGTTCTTTAAATACCTAATAGTAGCGTTAGGTATAACTTCTGTTACATCTTTTAATTCTATTGCCTTATCTATTATGAACTCATAACCTGCATTAGATATCACACCTCCTTTGGATATATTTCGCATACGTTTTGCAGCATCAGTTAACATCTCTTTTACTGAATCATCGGGGATTTGTTTGTGGGCAGCTGCTATCTTATTTAGAAGACTTTCTGTTTTATACATTACAGTTTTACTCTCCCAAGTTGAATTATCAGATATAAACCATTTAAAAATAGGAATATCTCTTCCCAAATCTATCATTATAAACTCATTTCTATTATCCCACAATAACTGCTTATACTTTCTAATTAAACTTGATTCTGTATCAAGAATATTATTTTCTATTATCATTATATATACCTATTAATTTACTTGCCAAATGGCTTGCTTCTTATATATATAACTCGGTTTAGGTTGTCTTTTAAAATAGAGGAAATAGAAGTATTGGAGAAAACCTTTTAATTATAAGGGTTTAATAAAAAAATTTAAATTAATTTTATATACTTATTTACACCAATGAACACCTCAGAAAAACTAAAAAAAACATTTAACAGTATTGAGAAGAGCTATCTTCCTTTATTAAATTACGAGGTAAAAACTTGTGTTAGGTGCAGTAATGAAGAATTCTATACTACTATTAAAAACTTTGAAAGGGCCTGTAAGAAGTGTAAAACAAGATATAAGACTACCTATAATACATTGTTTCATAATGTTCGATTTGGTCTGTTAAAAGCCTTTCATATTTACATTGAAGTTGTTTACGAGAAACCTCAACCAAAAGCATCTGAATTAGCAAAAAGGCATAACTTAGCCTATAAGACTGCTTATAACTTTAAACAAAGGGTAATAAAGGATTTTGGCTTTATGAATTTAGAAAGTTATTTGAAAAAAAATAAGCTATCTAATGATGAAAAATTGTTGAGATACTTTGAGAGGGCGAAGAAACTTTGATTAAATATTGATTAATCAATCTTTGAGAAATTATAAGCATTTTACTGTCATATAGGTGGCAGTAAAGTGACAGTTAACCACTTTTTTAGTATATTTGGTTAGTATAACTATTATAAAAAAGCCCTACATCTCTGTAAGGCTTCGGTGGTCCCACTTGGGCTCGAACCAAGGACCCTCTGATTATGAGTCAGATGCTCTAACCAGCTGAGCTATGGGACCAAAATTACTGGGTGCAAATGTACTATTTATTTTAAAATGACACAATAAAAAGTAAGAATCTTAAACAGATCTATTCATTAACCACAAGCCAAAGTTCTTAAGGTTCTGTTTATCTGTATCTTTAATGTCCATTTGGGCTAAAGTATTAAAAGCTTTTTCTGTGTAATTCTCTATTTCTTGCTTAATTAATAAAGGAATATCGTTTAATTCAAAGATTCTTTGAACGTCGGAAATCTTATCTGTGCTATCTGCTAATTTTTTTCTGTATAGATACGCTAACTTTCCTTTATCATCTTCCGTTGCAACCTCTAGGGCCTTTAAATATAAATACGTTTTTTTATTTTCTATAATATCTCCACCAACCTGTTTTCCAAATGTTTCTGGATTTCCGAAGGTGTCTAGGTAATCGTCCTGTAATTGAAATGCAAGCCCGAGATTTAAACCAAAATCATAAATTAAATTGGCGTTTTCATTATCTGCTTCCGCTACAATTGCACCCATTTTTAGAGCTGCAGCAACCAAAACAGAAGTTTTTAAACGAATCATGTTGATATATTCAGGAATCGTAACATCATTTCTAGTTTCAAAATCTACATCCAATTGCTGTCCATCACAAACTTCTAAAGCTGTTTTACTAAAGAGTTTTGCTAATTTCTGAAAAACAACCGGTTCATAATTCTCAAAATATTGGTATGCTAAAATCAACATGGCATCTCCAGAAAGAATTCCTGTATTGGTGTCCCATTTCTCATGCACGGTAGCCTTGCCTCTTCTTAAAGGTGCAGCATCCATAATATCGTCATGAATTAGTGTGAAATTATGAAAAACCTCCACAGCTAAAGCTGCAGGCAATGCTTTTTTAAAATTGCTAGAAAAAATATCTGCGGCCATTAAAGTTAATACTGGGCGAATCCTTTTTCCTCCTAATTTTAAAATATAATCTATTGGTTCATATAAGTTTTTAGGATCATGAATCCATTGTTTTGATTCTAAGTAAGATACAAATTCCTTTTGATAATGTAAAATGTCCAAATCTATAATTTTTTGTAAAAATAATATAAAGAAATACTACTTCAATAATGAAACGTTAAAAAATACTTAAAACTTTGGAAACTTTTTTTGTTTCTAAAGTTTCCAGTTGTATCTTTGCACTCGAATTATGAAACATAAAATTTTAGACACCTCAAAAGAATTGTTCTTAAACTTAGGTTTTAAGAGTGTAACCATGGACGAAATAGCCAGTAAATTAGGCGTTTCAAAAAAAACAATTTATAAGTATTTTGAGAATAAAACAGAATTGGTTGCTGCAGTAACTGATTATATGTTTAATACTGTTAGTTGTGGAATTGATACTATTTGTGAATTAAAAATGAATCCTATTGAAGAAATATTTTCAATCAAAAGATTTGTTATGAAGCATTTAAAAGACGAAAAATCTTCACCACAATACCAACTTCAAAAATATTACCCTAAAATCTATGCCTCTTTAACACAAAAACAATTTGACGTAATGCAAGTTTGCGTACTAAGCAATCTGAAAAAAGGAATTGATTTAGGGTTGTATAGAGAGGGAATAGATTTAGAATTTACCTCTAGAATTTATTTTAATGGAATGGTAGGTATCAAAAATATAGAGTTATTTCCTTTAATAGATTACTCTATGAATACATTAATGAATTATTACTTAGAATATCATATTAGAGGAATTGCTACAGAAAAAGGAGTACAAGAATTAAAAAAACAATTAATACAGAAATAAATAACAAATGAAAAAAATAGTACTGGTACTTTTTACCGTCTTTTTTACACATGTTGCAAATGCACAAGAAAAGACCCTACAACTTTCTTTAAAAGAAGCAATTGATTATGCTTTAAAGAATAATTACAGCGCCAAAATAGCGAAAAATGATATTAAAAAAGCGAAAGAAATCGTTTGGGAGACCACCGCTAGTGGTTTGCCACAAGTAAATGCAAGATTAGATTATCAGAATTTTTTAAAACAGCCTGTTTCTTTATTACCGGCTGCAGCTTTTGATAATAGAAAATCTGTTGTAGAAACTGTGGAAGAGTTTTTTGATATCAATAGAGAAAGTAGTCCTGCAGTAGCAGACGGATTTATTCCTATAGTTTTTGGTACCCGACAAAACCTAAATGCTTCTGTAACTTTAACACAGCTTCTGTTTGATGGCTCCTATTTAGTAGGCTTACAAGCTTCTAAAACCTTTCTGAAAATATCTAAACAAGCAGAAGAAAAAACCGAGTTATTAACCAGAGAGACTGTTATTAATGCTTATGGAAATGTCTTAGTTACAGAAAAAAGCATTGAAATTTTAATGGGAAATATTAAAATTTTAAAAAAAAACTACAGCGATGCTCAAAAAATTTATGAAAATGGTTTTAATGAGGAAGAAGATGTCGAACAGCTAGAAATTACATTAGGAAATTTAAAAAACCAACGAAATAGTGTCATTAGAATGAAGGAAATTGCATACCAAATGCTAAATATTTCTCTAGGAAACTCTATTAATAAAAAACTGCTATTAACAGATTCCTTAGATGGTTTAGCAGAAAACAATATAAATTTAGAATTAATTGGTAAAACATTTGATTTTTCTAATCATATTGATTTTAAGATTTCTGAGAACGATAGAGAAACAAAACGTTTAATGATGAAATTAGAGCAAAGCAAGGCTTTACCTAGTCTAACAGCCTTTGTAAATTATGGTAAGCAAGCTTTTTCAGATTCTTTTACATTTCTAAATAATAATCAGCAGTGGTTTGATTCTTCTTTGTTAGGCGTAAGCTTAAATGTACCTATTTTTAGCAGCTTTAGTAGAAAAGCAAAAACGGCTCAGGCAAAAATAGCCTTAAACACCGCAGACATAAGGTTAGAAGAAACAAAGCAGCGCCTTGCTTTACAGGCTCAAAAAGCAAAAAATGAGTATCAATTAAGTATCGAAAACTACCAGACTTCAAAGAGAAATGTAGATTTAGCACAACGCATAGAAAAAAAACAGCGTATTAAATTTTTTGAAGGTATTTCCTCTAGCTTCGATTTATTACAAGCACAAAATCAATTGTATGCGCAACAACAAAATTACATTCAATCTATGTTAAGCATAATTGCAAAAAAAGCCACCTTAGAAAACGCATTAAACCTACAAATTAAATAACTAAATTATTATGAAAAACATATATTTCACACTTTTAACTGTGCTAATTTTAACTTCTTGTGAAGGTAAAAAAGCAACTTCTGTAGCCGGTATTTTAGCAACTAATGATCTTGCTCAAATAAAATCTAAGAAAGCATCATTAGACGCAAAACAACAAGCAATATCTGTCGATTTAAAACAATTAAACGACCATTTAGATGCTTTAAATGCAGACAAAAATATACCACTAATAACTTCTTTTACCGCAAAAGAAACTGTATTCACCCATTTCATAGAGTTGCAAGGAAATGTGCAAACAAAACAAAATATTTTAATTTACCCTGAAATGCCTGGGATTTTAAAAACTGTTTTTGTAAAAAAAGGACAACAAGTTGTAAAAGGACAAATTTTAGCAAACATAGATGATGGCGGAATGTCTGAACAACTTACCCAACTTAACGCAAACGCACAGTTGGCAAAAACCATCTATGAACGTCAAAAAAGATTATGGTCTCAAAAAATTGGATCTGAAATGCAATTTCTTCAAGCAAAAACTTCTTTTGAAGCACAAACTAGTGTGGTAAATCAGTTGAAAAATCAATTAGAAAAAGCCACTGTTAGAGCACCTTTCGCAGGAATTATAGATAATGTTTTTAAAGAAAGAGGTGGTGTAGTAGCACCAGGAATGGGTTCAGAAATTTTTAGAATTATAAATCTCTCTAACATGTATATAGAAACAGAAGTTCCAGAAACCTATATTTCTAGTATAACTAAAAACAAAGTTGTAAGTGTAAACTTCCCGGTGTTAGGAGAAACTGTAGCCTCTAAAGTAAGACAGGTTGGGAACTTTATAAATCCAAGTAATCGTTCTTTTAAAATAGAAATAGGAGTTCCTAGTTTAAACGGAAAAGTAAAACCAAACTTAACTGCTAGATTAAAATTAAACGATTATACAAATGCAAATGCCATTTTAATACCGCAAAGTATTATTTCTGAAAATGCAAAAGGAGCGCAGTTTATTTATATTATAAGAAATAAAAAAGACAATAATGAGGGGGTTGCAGAAAGATTAGTAATAGAAACCGGTAAAACACAAGGAGATTTTATTGAAGTTACTAATAACCTTGCAGCAGGAGCCGAAATAGTTTTGGAAGGTGCAAGAAGTATAAATAACGGACAAGTTGTAAAAGTGCTTAATAAATAGTAGAAAAATGAAAAATGAAAATAAACAAGTAGAGAAAGAATTTAAGCTTTCTTCTTGGGCCATAAATAATAAGACTACTATTTACGTATCGATGTTTTTAATTCTTTATTTAGGAGTTACTGCATACTTTACAATGCCAAGAGAAAACTTTCCAGAGATTAATGAAACCAAAATTTATATTAGCTCTGTATATCCTGGTAACACAGCAGAGGACATAGAAAAACTGATTACAAACCCTTTAGAAGACAAACTAAAATCGGTAAGTAATGTAGTAGAAATCACTTCTACATCGCAAGAAGATTATTCTATTATTACTGTTGAGTTTGATGAGAGTATTCCTGTTGATAAAGCAAAGCAGAAAGTAAAAGATGAAATAGATCAAGAGACGGCAAGTGAAGACTGGCCTACATTTAATGGTGCAAAAGTAACACCTAATGTTTTTGAATTGAGCATGTCTGAGGAAGTACCAATTCTAAATATTAATATTTCTGGTAATTACCCGGTTTCTAAATTGAAGGAATTTGGAGAGTACTTACAAGATGAAATCGAAGATTTAACAGAAATAAAGAAAGTAGCCATTCGTGGCGCACAAGATAAAGAAGTAGAGGTTGCTGTAGATATTTACAAAATGATGGCTGCAAAGGTTAGTTTTGATGATATTTCAAATGCTATAAACCGTGGAAATATAACCATGTCTGCTGGTAACTTTATTACAAGTCAGCAAAGAAGAACCATTCGTATTATTGGTGAAATTGATCAACCTTCTGATTTAGGAGATTTTGTAATTAAAGCAGAAAATGGAAATCCTATTTATTTAAAAGATGTTGCAGAAATCTCTTTTAAAGACAAAGATAAAACCACCTATGCAAGAGAAAGTGGCGCGCCAGTAGTAATGCTAGATGTTAAGAAAAGGTCTGGAGAAAATATGGTTGCTGCTGCAGATAAAATTGGTGTTATTGTGCAAAATGCGAAAGCTGATATTTTTCCAAAAGATTTAAAAGTAACCATTGCAAATGATCAATCTCCAAAAACAATTGGCCAAGTAGATGATTTGGTAAACAATATTATTTTTGGAGTAATTTTAGTAGTTATTGTTTTAATGTTTTTCCTAGGGTTTAAAAATGCACTTTTCGTTGGTTTTGCAATACCAATGTCTATGTTTATGTCTTTAATGATTTTAGGTGCTTTAGGATATACGCTAAATACAATGGTACTTTTTGGACTTATTATGGGGCTAGGAATGCTGGTAGATAACGGAATTGTAGTTGTTGAAAACGTGTACCGTTTAATGGACGAAGAAGGAATGTCTAGAACAGAAGCTGCTAAAAAAGGAATTGGAGAAATTGCATTTCCTATTATTATTTCTACAGCAACCACGGTTGCAGCATTTATTCCTTTAGGTCTTTGGCCAGGAATTATGGGCCAATTCATGGTTATTTTACCTATTACTTTATCTATTGTTTTAGGTTCTTCATTGTTTGTAGCTATTTTCTTTAACTCGGTATTGGTTTCTCAATTTATGAAAACCGAAGACAAAGACATGCCTATAAAAAGCATTATAAGGTTAACCAGTATTATGATGATAATTGGTTTGCTAATTTTCTTCTTTGGCGGCACATACAATGCTTTAGGGACCTTAATTATATTTACAGCAGTTATGTTGTGGGTGTATAGATTTGTTCTAAGAAAAGCGGCAAATTACTTTCAAAAAAATACGTTGGTTTCTTTAGAAAATTGGTATGAAAGACAATTGAAAAAAGCACTTTCTGGATGGAGACCTTATGTCTTAGTTATCGGAACCTTTATGTTGCTATTTATTGCTTTTGCTGGTTTTGGTTGGTCTTTAGGAGAACAAAGAACTAAAGTTGAGTTTTTTCCTGATAATAAACCAAATCAAATTGTTGTGTATATCGAGTATCCTGAAGGAACCGATATTGAAAAAACAAACCAGATTACAGAAGAGGTTGAGCAGAAAGTTTACAGTGTTTTAAATCAAGACATGTATACAACCAATGCCTATAATTACATGGTAGAAAGTGTAGTTTCTCAAGTGGGCGAAGGTGCTGGGAATCCGCAAACAGATGGCGGTTCTTCTGCAGAAATGCCACACAAAGGAAAAATTACCGCTTCTATGCGAGAGTATAAATATAGAAAAGGTGAAGACAGTGAAATTTTAAGACAAAAAGTACAAGCTGCTTTGGTAGGTATTTATCCGGGAGTTTTAATTTCAGTTGAAAAAGATGCAAATGGCCCACCAACAGGTGCACCTATTAATATAGAACTAAATGGCGAAAATTATGAAGAATTAATTCTTACTGCAGAAAGAATGCGAGATTATTTAAATACGCAAAGTATTTCTGGTATTGATGAATTAAAGATTGATGTAAACAAATCTAAGCCAGGAATGCAAGTTTTAGTAGATCGCAAAAAAGCAGGAGAATTAGGCGTTTCTGCAGGCCAAGTTGGGCAACAATTAAGAGGTGCTGTTTTTGGAAACAAAGCTGGTATTTATAAAAAAGATGGAGAAGACTATGATATATATGTCCGTTTTAACAAAGAAGACCGCTATAACAAAAGTGCTGTTTTTAATCAAAAAATTACATTTAGAGACCCTGCAACAGGTAAAATTAAAGAAATACCAGTTTCTGCAGTCGCTAGGCAAACCAATAGTTCTGGTTTTAGTGCTATAAAACATAAAGACGTAAAAAGGATAGTAACTGTATATTCTGCGCTATCTCCAGGAGAGACAGATGCAGGAGCTGTAGTAGAAAGAATTCAAAATTCTATGAAGAGTTTTAGTAATTTACCCAAAGGAATTAAAATAGATTATACCGGTCAAATTGAAGAGCAAAACAAACAAATGACATTTTTAATTGGTGCTTTTTTTACAGGATTAATGCTGATTTTCTTTATTTTAATATTTCAATTTAATTCGGTCTCTAAACCAGGAATTATCATGTTGGCCATCTTTTTAAGTTTTATTGGTGTGTTTGGTGGCTTGGTAATTTCAGGTGCACCATTCGTAATTATGATGACGATGGTGGGTATTATCTCTTTAGCGGGAATTGTTGTAAACAATGGTGTGGTCCTCCTAGATTACACAGAGTTATTAATACAAAGAAGAAAAATACAAGATGGTATTTCTGAAGCAGCGTATTTACCTTTAACTAGTTTGTATGAGACCGTTGTAAAAGCTGGTAAGGCGCGTTTAAGACCCGTTTTATTAACTGCAATTACTACTATTTTAGGATTGATACCTCTGGCAATTGGTTTAAACATTAACTTCTTTACCTTGTTTAGCGAGTTTGATGCAAACATTTATATGGGCGGTGATAATGTTGTTTTTTGGGGACCTTTGGCAAAAACTGTTATTTATGGTTTGTTAATTGCCACCTTCTTAACCTTAGTTGTTGTGCCAATTTTATTCTTTTTAATTACCAAGTTTAAAATGAGAATAAAAGGGTTATTAAAGGAAGAAGTACAAAATATGTAATTAGAAAATTAAAACGAATATAATTTATATTTAAAAGAGGGTGAAATCATTTCGAATTCATCCTCTTTTTGTATTTTCGAGGCAATGTTTGAAAAAAATAAAAAATCTTTTACTGTTGATGAAATTAAGCGAAAGTTAGAAAATTATTGCGCTTACCAAGACCGATGCCATAAAGAAGTAGAACAAAAAATGCGCGAATATCAAGTAATACCTGAGGCTAGAGAATTGATTCTTTTAAGTCTAATGAAAGATAATTTTTTAAATGAAGAACGTTTTGCTAAAAGTTATGCAAGGGGTAAATTCAGAATTAAAAGTTGGGGGAAACAACGCATTGTTAGAGAATTAAAGTTTAGAGATATTTCTGCTTACAATTTAAAAACAGCTTTAAAAGAGATTGATGAAACTGAATATATTGCAACCATTTACAGAATTACAGAAAACAGAAACGAAGTAATTTCTGAACCGAATATTTATAAAAGAAAGAAAAAACTAATTGACTTCTTAATGGGAAAAGGCTTTGAAAGCAATTTAATTTACAAAGTTGTAAATGAAGTAGTTTCTTAATACTTCTTTAAGAAAATAGCATCGTTCTTCTTTTTAATATCAATTACTGCTTGAATATCGTCATTTGGGATCGCTACAGAAAGCACATATTGCTTAATTTTCCAAGAATCTTCTTTCTTTTCTAATACACCAGAACCTCTACAGGTGCCCATCCAAGTATCTATAAGCTCATCAAACCAAACTATATTTGCTGACTCACTTATGTATATATTACGCTCTAGTGTTGTAAAAGACCATGCTTTTCCTTTATCGAAATAAGGCTTGCTAAAATTGGCAAACTGTTCTTTCGTCCAAATTTCTTCTGCTGCAGTTCCTATATAAACAGCAGTGCTATCTAGTACTCTAAAATACTCCTTAAAATTTGCATCTGAAGCCGCTTTATGCCAATTAACTAAAAGTGTGTTCACTTCTTTTCTGATTGCACTTTTATCTGTTTTAACCTTATTAGAAGTTACACAAGCACAGAATAAAAAGATACTTACACCTAAAATTATTGCTTTTTTCATACTTATTGTTTCTTTTTTTCTAAACCGTTAAATAGTCTATTTTTCTTTAAAAATCTTTTCTCGGGTTTTTCTTTTATAGATGTTTTAGGCTTTATAGATTTTAACAGGTTTACTTCTTTTATCTGCTTTATTGGTTTGTTAAAAAACGCATCCATTTTTGTAGTGTCTAAACCAATAAATGTAACATCTATATCAATTTCATTTTCAAATCTCATTTTTGCCAAAATAGTATTTATTTTGGTGTTTATATTTGAAAAGGCATCCATGGTTTTATCTACCTGAGTATTTACTTCTTGAGCCTTTATAGCTCCTATTCTTGTTAAATCGGCTAACCTTAATGCTTCATTGTATAAAATATTAATTCTTGCTGTTAAAGAAGGTATTTTAAATTTTTCTGGTTTTACACTATCTTTTAATCGCTTAATTAAATCTTTTAACTCTATAGCATTGCTTAACGCCTCATTAGGTGTAATTTTTCTAAACTTTACAAAAAAAGAATCGATGTCTTGTAGCTCATTCCAATCTTTTACCTCTTTTAAGTGCGTAGATAAAACATTTTCTGTCGCAGTATGCATTTCTGCAATACTCATTAATGGTTTGGGTTTTTTTTCTGCATCCTTCCCTTCATTATTCTGGCAAGAAAATGTAAAAACAAGTAGTACTAAAAGATATATATATTTCACAACTCTGTTTAAAACTCAAAAATACACAAATTAATAGCAAACTATTCTCTTTTAAGAAAACCATAACAAAAAATATAAAATTCTAATTAAAACTTATATTCAATTAAATTATTTCTGCATAAGCACCAATTAATACTCTAAAACACCCCTGTAAGTTATAGAAAATTACACGTCTAATTTATCAAATTCAGTATCTTATATTTATGAAAAAAATTATAGAAAATAGTTTACAAACAGCAATATCATACAAGGACTATAGAAGTTTAGTACGTAATTTATTAACTGAAGGAAAATCTACCGGTCCGGAGCAATCTGAAGATTTAACCAATTACAGCATGTTAAATGATAGAAGAATGAAACGGTTAGATAAAACCATTAAAATTTCTGAAGAAACCATTCAAGAATTTCAAAAAGTAAAGCAACCACAAACTTGGTTAGTGCTTACAGAAGGTTGGTGCGGAGATGCTGCACAAAACTTACCTATTCTTAACAAAATAGCATCCGGTACCGCTAACATTGATTTGAAAATAGTTTTAAGAGATGAGAATTTAGATCTAATGGATTTATTTTTAACCAATGGAGGCAGAAGCATTCCGAAGTTAATTGCGTTAGATAAAGATAATAATGTGTTAGATTTATGGGGACCAAGACCAACTATAGCCACAAAAATGGTGGTAGCTTATAAAGAAAAAAACAGGGCATTAGACCCCCAGTTTAAACAAGATTTACAAGTTTGGTACAACAAAGACAAAGGTAAAAGTGTACAAGAAGATTTTGTGAATTTAGTTGCAAAACTTTCTGCACAAGAAAACTAATCTTTTTAAAATTCATAAAAAACCGCAAACTGATTTTCTGTTTGCGGTTTTTCTTTTAGTTACCTTTGTACTTTAAATATAAAACGATGTTTGTAGATTTTGAGGAAATACCTGAAGATGCCAAAGTATGGGTGTACCCTTCTAGTAGAAAGTTTTATCCTAATGAAATTGAAGTAATAGCAGAAAAAATAAAAAAATTTATAGAAAGTTGGAAATCAGATGACACCTCTTTTAAAGCCTCTTATAAATTTCTATACAATAGATTTATTATCATAACTGCAGATGATATTGCTACAGAATTATCTAATGCAGATATTGATGCCTCTGTTTCTTTTATTTTAAGTTTACAAGAAACGTATGAAGTAGCCCTTTTAGATCGAATGAATGTTTGTTTTAAACAAGGAGAGCATGTGCAGTATAAAGATTTAAAAGACTTTAAAAAGTTACTTAAAAACAAGGCTTTAACAAGTAAATCTGTTATTTTTGATAATCTGGTGAATACAAAACAAGATTTTGATAGTTTTTGGGAAATAACGATTGAAGAAAGTTGGTATAATCGGTTTTTAAAATAACGGTAAGCGGAAACAGATGAAATACGATTTTATTATTGCGGGTGCAGGTTGTGCAGGTTTAAGTTTACTGCACAGAATATTACAAGAACCTACATTGCAAAATAAATCTGTGTTAATTATTGATAAAGATACTAAGAATAGTAACGACAGAACTTGGTGCTTTTGGGAAAAAAATCCAGGATTATTCGAGTCTATTGTGCACGCAAAATGGAATACCTTAGCATTTCTTTCTACAGATTTTGAAGAAAAACTAGATTTAGGTTCTTATACCTACAAAATGATTCAAGGAATAGATTTCTATAACTTTGTACTTAATTTTTCCAAGAAATTTAACAATGTAACCTTTTTACAAGAGCGCATTGTTGCCATTACTTCCAAAGAAAATTCTGCTGTTGTAAAAACTGCAGAGAACTCTTATTTAGGTAATTTTGTTTTTAACTCTACGGGGCTATTCAACCCAAAAATAACTGAAGAAAATTCGCTTTTACAACATTTTAAAGGCTGGGTAATTAAAACAGAAACTCCTTTTTTTAATCCTGAAGTAGGCCGTTTAATGGATTTTAGAGTATCACAAGATAATGGTGCTACTTTTATGTACGTATTACCAACTTCTGCAACAGAAGCATTAATAGAATATACTCTTTTTACAACGACTGTCTTAGAAAAAGAAACTTACAACACCGCCTTAAAAAACTACATTAAAGAAGAATTAAAAATTGAGAATTACAGCATTTCTCACGAAGAATTTGGAGTAATACCGATGTCTTTAGCTAAGTTTGAGAAGAATCCAGGTAAGAATATTATAAACATTGGCACTGCTGGTGGCTTTACAAAAGCAAGCAGTGGTTATACATTTCAGTTTATTCAAAAAGATGTTTCTGAAATTGTAGCAAATTTAAAATTAGGAAATAATTTAAATAGAGATACCTCTTTTGAAAACAAATTATACAATTGGTATGACCGAACTCTAATTGATGTTTTGTTATCAAATAAACTAACCGGAGAGGCTATTTTTACAAAAATTTTTCAGAAAAATTCACCAGAAAAAATCTTAGCTTTCTTAGGTAATGAAAGCACTCTTTTAGAAGATCTTACTATTATGACAAGTTTGCCTTTAAAACCCTTCTTATCTTCGGGAATAAAACAACTTTTAAAGAAAAATTAAATTTATTGAAACACTTTCAACATTTTAAAACAGCTATTTCTGGAATAACACTTCCAGAAAAATTTACATTCCCGTTTTATTATGAACCCCATCTTCTAGCAAAAATTGCAACTACAGAAGTACAGTCCTATTTAGAAAATCAGACAGATTTTGAACATAATTTTGGCTTAGATATTAATAATAATGCGCTTGCCATTGGCAAAATGTTTGGTGTTTTAGTGGTGAAAAATAAACAAGATAAAATTGGGTATTTAACTGCTTTCTCTGGTAAATTGGCAGATAAAAGTTTGCCGGAAAAATTTGTCCCACCTGTTTTTAATATGAGAACATCTGGTAGTTTTTACATCAAAGGAGAGTTAGAGATTGATGTGATGAATGCGCAATTAGGTGTTTTAAAAAAAGATAAAAAATATTTAGAATTAAAAAAAATAATTACAGAAAATACGGCAATCATTCAAACAGATTTGTCTTTTCAACGCAACAGAATGAAGCGCGCTAAAAGTGACAGAAAATCACAGAAAAAGAGAGCAATTACTCTTTTAAATGACTTAGAGTTTGAAGAACTGACTAAAAAATTAACCCAAGAAAGTTATAATAATCAGTTTTTTATAAAAGAACTGCAAGAATATTACCAAGCTAAAATTGAAAAAATTAATTTAGAATTTAAAATTTTTGAAGACAAAATTATAGCGCTTAAGAAAGAACGTAAAGAAAAATCAAATTATTTACAGCAGACTTTATTTAGTAAATATGCCTTCTTAAATCAGCAAAAAGAGTTGAAAAATTTACTGACTATTTTTAATAATCCTGCCATAAAACCACCTGCAGGTTCTGGCGAATGTGCTGCACCTAAACTTTTACAATATGCTTTTGCCAATAACTTAACACCTATTACAATGGCAGAATTCTGGTGGGGAGGCGCACCAAATGCAACTGTTAGACACCATAAAAACTATTATCCTGCTTGCCAAGGAAGGTGTAAACCCATTTTAACACACATGTTAGCTCACACAGAAATGGACGCTAATTTATTGTTAGAAAATTTATCTGAAAAACAAGATTTAGAAATTATTTATGAGGACGATGCTTTAATCGTTGTTCACAAACCTGCGGAGTTTTTATCGGTTCCTGGTAAAGACATTAAAGACTCTGTTTATACTAGAATTAAAGAGAGGTACCCAAGTGCCACTGGCCCTTTAATTGTGCACAGACTAGACATGTCTACTTCTGGTGTTTTGTTACTTACCAAGACAAAAGAAGCAAATAAAGCTTTACAAAGCCAGTTTATAAATAGAACTATTAAAAAACGTTATGTAGCTCTGTTAGACGGGAACTTATCTAAGAACAGCGGAAAAATAACCTTACCATTGCGTGTAGATTTAAATGACAGACCTAAACAATTAGTTGACTTCACCTATGGAAAACCTGCAGAAACAGATTGGAAAATCATCAACAAAGAAAACGGAAAAACACGTGTACACTTATATCCAATTACAGGAAGAACACACCAATTAAGAATGCATGCTGCTCATAAAAACGGATTGAATACTCCTATTGTTGGTGATGATTTGTATGGTAAAAAAGAAAAGAGATTGCATTTACATGCAGAGTTTATAGAGTTTCTGCACCCTACAACTCTTAAAAAAATGAGTTTTACGGTGGCTCCTAAGTTTTAAGAGATAGTTTATTTACTAACATTCATGCTTAAAACATAGAACAAACCGTATTCAACAATATTGTTCATAATTTAAAATAGACTGGATAAAAATCAAATCTAGAAACTAGTGATTATGAAAATATAAATTGGTGAATATTTGGTGGTGAATTAAATCTTTCTATAGTACCTGGAAGTGCAAGTAAAAATAGTATAACTTTATATGGTTAAAATAAATAATTGAATTAAAAAATAATTTAGTTAACGCCTCGTAAATTTAATTACGAATTATTTAAACTACTAATTAGGAGTTTTCTATTTGCAATTATATTTGCTAACTTTCATGCTTAAACATACAACTAACTTTAAACGAAAACTTGCAAACAACTAAACTAAGTACCAACAGTATATTACCACTTACCTGCTCTAGATCTGGAACCTGTTGTTTTGGCAAAGCTGTAATGCTAAACCCTTGGGAACTACTAAATTTAAGTAAAGAAAAAAAAATTGCTCCTAGAGAATTTAAAGAGCTGTATACTGAACTTGGTGGTATTCGCTTGCTTTTTAACGGAAACCCAGATAAAAAAGGACAGAAAGCATGCAGTCAATATATAGATAATGCTGGTTGTAGTGTCCATAAAGGCCGACCATTGGCATGTCGTTTGTATCCGTTAGGTAGACAAATACAATTTGATAAAGCACATTATATTTACGAAGGTGCCACCTTTCCATGTTTAACAGATTGTGCTGAAGTTTTAGACCTACCTAAACTTAGTGTAGGAGAATATTTAAAAGGACAAGGAGCAGGTCCATTCGAAAAGGCACAAGATGCCTATCTAATAGTAATGCAAAATATTGCAGACATTGCTTTTGAGTTACTTTTAGAATCTGAATTAACTATATCTGGAGACACAAAAACACTAAATGCATGGAGAGTTTTAGGAAACGATCTTCCGGAAGTGTTAGTAGAAAAAATAGGAAACGAATGGTTAGACAACTTAATGATACCTGACATCAAAGAAGATACTGAAAACCCAGTTACTTTTGCTGAAAAACACAATAATTTACTACTCTTAAAAGCACAAGAACAATTTGGAAGCTTACAAACACTTCAAGAACTTCACGAAGCTGCCGTTTTAATGATTGGTGTTGCTTTGCACTTAGCTAAAGGCTTAGGAGCAGATACCAAAGGAATTTCTGAACATTGGATAGAAATAGCTAAAAATCATGGAGCTAAAGAATAGTTTTTAGCTGCAAAAAATCTTCTGTAGTTTATACTCTTTTTGCTATGAATTTGTCTTTAAATTGGTAATAAATTCTTCAACAGAAAATGCGTCATCCACAGAAAAATTGCCAATTTTTGTTCTTCTTAAAGCAGATAAATATCCTCCAGAATTTAATGCTTTTCCGTAATCAAATGCAATAGACCGAATGTAGGTACCTTTGCTACAAATAATTCTAAACTCTACTTCTGGTAACTTTATTTTTGTAATTTCAAACGAAGAAACCGTTACTGTTCTTTCTTTAATTTCTATAGTTTCTCCTTTTCTTGCCAATTCATACAAACGTTTTCCATCTTTTTTAATAGCAGAAAAAATAGGTGGCTTTTGCTGAATTTCGCCCACAAACTGTTTGGTAGTTTCGTGTAATAATTCTTCAGTAATATGTGCAGTTGGAAATGTGTTATCAATTTCAGTTTCTAAATCATAACTTGGTGTAGTTCCTCCTAGTGTAAAGGTGCCCGTATATTCTTTAACTTGCCCTTGATACGTATCTATTTGCTTTGTTTGCTTCCCTGTACAAATAATCAGTAAACCTGTGGCTAGCGGATCTAAAGTACCTGCATGACCCACTTTTATTTTTTTAATATCGAAACGCTGTCTAATTTCCCAACGTAACTTGTTTACTACTTGAAAAGATGTCCACGTAAGTGGTTTGTCAATCAATAAAACTTGACCATTTTTGTAAGCTTCTTCCGTCATGTTTTCTTAATTTAAGAGGGCATATCCAATTGCAATACTTCCTACAATTGCGCAGTATATTGAAAAGTAAGAAAGTTTACTTTTCTTTACTAAAGAAATCATCCATTTACAAGCTACCAAACCAGCTAAGAAAGCAGCTATAAAGCCAGCTGTAATAGGTATTATTTCTGAGGATTGAAAACTTATATCTCCACTTAAAAGATCTTTTCCAATCTTCCCGAAAATTAATGGCACTACCATTAAAAATGAAAATTTAGCGGCTCTAGTTCTATCAACTCCCAATAAAACCGATGTAGAAATGGTTGCGCCAGATCTAGAAATTCCAGGCAACATTGCTATTGCTTGAGAAATACCAATGAGCACAGCATTCCAAAATGAAACTTCTTTTTTTGTGTTTTTTGCTTTGTCTGCTAATAGTAATAGCAGTGCTGTTAGTAATAACATACAACCCACTAAAAGTATTTTACCTCCAAAAAAAGACTCTAATTCTTCCTCGAAAAGTAAACCTACAACTACTGCGGGTAGCATTGAAATAATAATTTTTAATGAAAACTTAAATTCATCGTTCCATTTAAACTGCAACAATCCTTTAAAAACTTCTAAAATTTCTTTTCTAAAAATTACAATGGTACTTAATGCGGTTGCAAAATGGAGAACTACTGTAAAGGTTAAACTCTCTTCGGGTAAAGAAGTATCGCCTAGAATTACTTTTGCTAACTCTAAATGACCGCTAGAGGATACCGGTAAAAATTCTGATAAACCTTGAATTACTCCAAGAATTATAGCTTCTAAAATATTCATTCTTATTTATTAGGATTTACTAAAATTGCATAAATCTCAATTCCTAAGCCTATAATTACCAAAGTTGGCGCTAAACGAATACGCTGCCAGTTGTAAATATCTTCATTAAAAATAGCTGGGTTGTCGCTTCCGCCACCAGACATAAAAATAAAGCCTAATGCTATAAAAATAATTCCTACAACCATAAAGGTGTAATTTTTCTTTCCAAAAAGAAATGCAGGTTTCTGATTTTTTTCTTCTTTCATATGTTAATAATAAAGTTCTTCTGTTTGTAAGTTTAAAAAACGTTGCGTCGCAAAGAAAGTGCTTAACCAAGTAATTATAAAAGCAGCAGCTAAAACACCACCACCTAAATAACTTAGAGAAATATAATCTTTTAAGAACCCTAAACTTGGTGCAAATTTATCTAAATAATAAATGACCACACCCAAACCTATCAAAGCTAAAAATGCACCAACAAGGCCTAACTTTATACCTTGCCAAATAAAAGGTCTTCTAATAAAACCTTTTGTAGCACCTACCATTTGCATGGTTTTAATGTTAAATCTTTTAGAATATATTGTTAATCTAATAGCGCCATTAATTAAAATTATGGCTACCAAACCAAAAAATCCGCTTAAAACTAAAAGCCAGAAACTAATTCTTTGAATATTATTTGTGAGTAGATTTATTAAAAGCTTATCGTAAGAAACGTCTGCGACAAATGCATTTTTAAGAAAACGAGTTTCTATTTCTTGCATTTTTTCTGGAGTTATAAAATCTGGTTTCAAGAAAATATCTATTTCATTTTTTAAAGGATTATCTCCCAAAAAAGTTAAAAAATCTTCACCTATTTCTTTACTAAATTTTTTAGCTGCTTGTTTTTTAGAGGTGTAAATAATTCTTTTTGTGAATTCTTCTTTAGTAATAGAAGCTTTAAAACTATTTATTTGTTTGGTACTTATTTTATCTTTTAAGTACAAGCTAATAACTACTTTTTCTTTTACTCTATTCGCAACTGCAGTAGATTTTAAAAGTACCAAACCTAAAACACCCACCATAAAAAGCACCAAAGCAATACTAATTACGACAGATATGTAAGAAGATGCTAAGCGTCTTTTTTGATAAGATTCATATTTTGGAGACATTTATAATAGCTTTAAAACGTTGGCAAGATAATAATTAGTATGCATTTGGCAGTGCCTGTTAGGAGTATTTTAACTTATTCTATTTCTTGGCACAATTCAATTAAAACACCGTTTGTAGTTTTTGGATGTAAAAAAGCTACTAATTTGTTATCTGCGCCTTTTTTAGGTGTTTCATTTAAAACAATAAAACCTGCTGTTTTAAGTCTTTTAATTTCTGCTTTTATATCTGAAACAGCAAAGGCAATGTGGTGCACTCCTTCACCTTTCTTTTCTATAAATTTTGCAATTGGACTCTCTGCATTTGTAGCTTGTAATAATTCTATCTTATTGGGTCCGCTTTTAAAAAAAGAAGCTTTTACACCCTCAGATGCAACTTCTTCTTCTTTGTAATGTTCTTTACCAAAAAGTGATGCAAACAACTTATTTGACAGCTCAAGATCTTTTACAGCGATACCTATATGTTCTATTTTCTCCATTCTATTAATTATTACTTTGCAATAATAGTGATATTATCTAGTTCATAGGTTCCATCAAAATCTTCATTTCCATTTCCTACATATTTAAAGGCAATATAAGCAGTTCCCGAATAGGAAGATAAATTTATAAATGTTGAAAATTTAAAATTATTAAAATCGTCATTATTAGCCGCTATTCTTGCTGGCAAAGTAACCCAATTTGCATTGGTAATATTTACTAATGTACCGTTCCAGTTTTCAGAAATTAACACCTCTAAAACACTTCCGTCTGCAAAAGAGGTAGATGTTTCAAAAGATAAGTATTCCTCACCTGTAGTTTCTAAATTGATACCCTTGGTAATTAACCAAGAAATTGTACTTTCATCACCAGATCTAAAAGAACCCATTCTTGTAGCCTTACTTAAAGAATTCAAATCATCATAAGCCCTCCATTTTTTAGAACCTGCTTCACTATAATTAGTCCAGTCTAATATATTTATCTCGCCAGAAGTTCCTTCAAAGTCTTCATTTAAAAGTATTGTTGAAAAATCTGCAATCGCTAAAGGAGTACATCTTGTATTCTTCATGTCTAAATCATCTAAAGTATTTAAGACTAAAACCGTAAAATCTCCTCTAAAATCTCTGGAGACAACTGCATTAATACTTCCACCACCCTCTGGCAGACCATTATTTGCAAAACTTGCAAAAGAACTTGTTTCTAAAAAAGTAGTTACAATGCTAGGGCCTTCGCAGGTTTCAATTTGACGTTTTGTATCAAAATCTTCTGAAGGGTCTACGAATGCTTTTCCAACTAAATTTGATGAGAAATAAGCATTTTCTATGTGCACAAAAGTTCCAATATTCGCAACATTCTCCAAACCACCAAGCGTTAGCGTTTTCGGAATAATTGTGGCAGTAGTTGGCGCTCTAAACACGTAGGCTTCCATCTGATTTTTAGTGATACTTTCGATCTCTGTAATGTCTGTTTGCTTTAGCTTTCCGCCAATAGCAAGCACACCATCTCCTGAGTTTGTTTCTCCGATGTAGAGATTTTTAAGTCGGATATAAATTTCACGTCCGAAGTTAAATTTGTTATAACTATTGGTTAAATTAAGCATTACTTTAATTCCTGCAGTCGGATTTTCGGGGTTGTCTTGTATGTAAAACTCTCTAAAATAATTCCCTTTTGCATCCGAAGAAACAACATACCCTTTTACCACAATATCTGAAACTATTTTTACAGGATCTGTACCAGAATTATACAAATTTTTTAAATCTTTTATCGATTTTAATTCTAACTGATTGTTTTGAATACTGTCTAATATTGCTTCTAATTTTAGGTTTTCTTCTACCCCTAAATTTTGTGGCACTGTATAATCATTATCCTCTACACATGCTGTGAGTAAGAGACTGGTTACAAGAGCTATTAAGAAGCCGCTATTTGTTTTAATTTTCATTCAATTTATTTTTAAAAACTAAAGTTTAGGTTTAAAAAGTATGTAGTACCTCTACCGTACCAATATTTATTGCCAAATAAGGCTTTATTTAGAGCTTTGTCTGCACTTAATTCGTTATAATTTGAATTTCTGCCCTGTTCAAATCCGCCAGATTTATACGCTGTATTTAATAAATTATTTAACGTTGCAAATACACTAATATAATAACCATTTATCTTCCAAGATTTACCTCCAACAAGGTTTACAACTTTATAAGCGTCAAATTTCTCTTGTTGCAATAATTGACTAGCAGACTCGATATTATAATTTGGAAAGGTTAAACCATCTGCATCTGAATAAAAATTACGAGACCGTGTTAATGGTGCAATATCTACATACGTATTATTAAAAAAGTTGACTGTTGCCCCAATCCACCAATAATTAGGATCTCTGTATTCAAAACCAGCCGAATAGGCTTGGTGTGGCCCTGCTGCAATTTTATAGTTCTTTAAGTTAGATATGTAATTTCCTGAGCGTCCTTTTTCATCAAAAACACCCTCATTTGTAACATCTGAAGTAAGATACAGGTTGGGGTTATTGGCATATACAAAACTACCAATAGCCGCTGCACCTTTTAATTTTATGGTCGATGTAACTTGTGCTTCTAAGCCCAATTCTAAACCGAGCTGTCTCTTGGCAATACCCGTTACTATTTCTTGCACAAAGGCCGTGTTGTCTCCTCCCACTCCGTCTCCAAAATAGAAAGAAATTTCTGTTGCATCTAGTATAGAAGTATAGTATGCAGTTGCTCTCGCAGTAATAATCGGACTTCTTCGAATGTAACTTGCATCTGCAGAAAACACTTTTTCGCTTTGTAAATTATCTACAATATTGTTGTTTTCTCTAGAATTAGAAAAAGAGTTTCTGAGGGTTGGCGCCTGTGTTACATAGGCAACATTTACGTCTATTAAATTGCGCCCATTTATTTTATAAGTTGCCCCAGCTTTTGCACCATAGTTTGTAAAGTTTATTTTTTCTGATGCTCCTAAAGAATTGTTTTCAAAGCGCCCATTTTTATAAAAACCTTCTCTTTGGTTTGTTACTTGAGACACTTTTACAGCTCCAAAAAAATCGATTTTACTGTATTTAAATTGGGCTTGTAAAAAAGCATTTATAAGATCTGAACTCAAATTAAAATTGTATCGAAATGCATCGCCAACGCCTACAATTCTGTTCGGATTTAAAACATCATTTTGCATTTGTGCTTCTGAATCTGCAAAATTATTAATATCTAAATAGCCACTTCCACCTAATAAATCGATTACCTCTGCAAAATTATGAGAGCGCAACCCCTTGTATTCTACTTTTCCGTTGATTGCAATATGATTGTTTACATCTAGATTGTAAATGGTATTTACTGTAATTTGCTTGTCGTCATTTCGATCTTCATACAATACATAGGCATTGTTTAAACCCACATTTGCGTTGGTGGTATTTGCATCAAAAATACGCTGCCAATCTAATTGCCCCTTATTTACAACGTTTTCTTGTGCAGTATAAGCGCCGGCTAAATCATTATCTCTTAAAAAATAACTTGGTAAGGTTTGGTAATAAGTCGGACTAGGATTTGCGCCACCGTTAAAATCTAAACGACTATTTCCTATTTTTCCGAATTGATACGATGCATTTGTTTGTAAGGTGGCTTTTTCGGAAAACGCCCAATAATGATTTAGCATTACAATAGGTTCTGCAACTTCTTTAATTCTAGAATTTAGCTTTCTACCGTTTAAATCTCCCCAATACTCGTTATATTCAATTCCTTTTAAATCGAAAACCTCTTGCGTATTTGGTGAAGATTTCCCCCTTCTATTTGGTGTAAAAATACCTGTAAAATTAATACTATGATTGTTGTTAATTTTCTTTTCTATAGATGTAAATACAGAATATGCATTGTAAGAAGTTCCATCATTAAAACCTTCAGTGCCCGCTCTTCTACTTGCTGAAAAAGTCATTGCCCAACCATTTTTAGAAATACCTGTGGTATGGGTTGCCATTGCCCTGTGTGCATAACTTCTATTAGAAGAAGAGTAGGAAAGTCTTGTTCCTGGCCTTTGTAAAGAGGCTCTTGTATTCATATTTGTAGCCCCTAAAACACCCCCAAAAGTAACATTAGAAGCTGCTAAACCATTACTAAATTCTTGATTTCTTAAAACATCATTTAGGCCACCCCAGTTGCTCCATTGCGCTCTACCGTCATAGACCTTGTTCATTTGAATACCGTTAATTAAAACTTTTCCGTTTCCGGAATCTAAGCCCTTTACTTTAAAAAAAGAGGAGCTAAACTCAAAAGCAGCAGTTCTTAAAAAAATATCTTTTGAAGCTTGTAAAAGACCAGAAATATTATCGGCAGCACTTGCATCATTATTTAATTCATCATCTGAGATTGTAATAATACTCAAGTCTAGTTCATCTGTGAAATCTTTAAATAATAAAATAATACCCAAATCTATGGTATTGTTAGAAATTTCTAATGGAAAATTCTGAGTTTCAAATCCATTAAACTTAATTTCTAAAATATAATTTCCTTGCGAAAGGGCCTTTAAATGGAAGGCTCCATTTAAATCTGTTTTTGTAGTAAAAATTGTATTTTTAATGCTTACTAAAACATTCGATAATGGCTTCTTAGAATTATTTTCTAGCAGAATTCCTTTGATACTATTTTGAGAATATAGTGTTGTATAGCAAAACAAAAACAGTACCAGATGTACAATTTTTTTAGTCATAACATTTTCTTTTTCAATTAAATAGCAGAGTAAAGCTACTACTTATTTTTTGAAAAAAGTTTCTAAAATGAAAAAAATATTTTAAATAATGCCTTTTATTCTGTAAATTTATAACAAAAAATAGCCGAAAAATGAACAAGCAAAACTATGTATTGTTACTCTTACTATTTCAAATCTGTATTTCTTTTTCTCAGAAAAACGCAAAGAAATACACCATTAGAACCATCGCGTTTTACAACTTAGAAAATTTATTTGATACAATAAACGATCTTTCTATAAATGACGAAGCAAGCCCGATGATGGAGTTGAAATTTAACCGATCTAAGGTGTATTGGGATAAGATTGATAAACTAGCAAGCACCATTGCGAAAATAGGATTAGAAGAGGCAAAAACAAGCCCAGCAATTATAGGAGTATCTGAAGTTGAAAATCGAAGTGTTTTAGAAGATTTAATAAAATCGAAACATTTAATACAAAAAAAATACGGCATTGTGCATTACGACTCTCCTGATAAACGCGGAATTGACGTAGCCTTATTATACCAAAAAAAATATTTTAAACCCTTACATCACGAAGTGTTTAATCCTAATATTTATAAGAATAATAGAAAGGTGTTTACAAGAGACCAATTATTAGTTTCTGGCTATTTAGATGATGAATTAATTCATATAATTGTAAACCATTGGCCTTCTAGAAGCGGTGGTGAGGCAAAAAGCAGACCTTTAAGAGAAAAAGCCGCATATCAAAATATAAAAATCATAGAAAAAATTAGAGCTAAAGAAGAAAATGCTAAAATCTTAACGATGGGAGATTTTAATGATGACCCCAATAATACAAGCTTTAAGAAAATTTTAAAAACAAAAAGAAAAAAGAAAAATGTTGGGGTAAATGATATATACAATCCGTATGAAAATTTACACAGAAAAGGATTTAACACATTAGCCTATAGAGACAATTTAAATCTCTTTGACATGATTCTAATTTCATTACCGTTGTTAGATACGGGAGAAAAAGATTTTTCTACTTATAAAATGTACAAAGCTATGATTTTTAACAAACATTTTTTAAGTGATAAAAAAGGAAAATATAAGGGATATCCTTTTAGAAGTTTTTCTAATGGGGGGTATACAGGGGGGTATTCAGATCATTATCCTGTTTATATGTATCTAATTAAGAAGATATAATAAATATCTTTAACACAATACTTTAAAACAAGACTTCAATCACTCTATAAAGTATAGTAATAGAGACTTCCCCTAATATTTTAATACTTTAGGATAATTTCAAGGGGCTAATAAACTCTTTTAACTCCTAAAAAAGAGCACAATATGACCTTTTAGAGATCTTTTAATTATTGCTTATATTCTATATTTGATTAAATCTTGAGATAAGTGAACCCTATGAGCACAATCACATTACCAGATGAGTTGAATTTAAATTCTTCTCACTCCATTGAAATTTATGATTACGTAAATATTCAAGAAATTTCCAAACAAAAAATTGTACTTAGTAAAAATACGTTTATTTTTAATTAATACAGATTTCAATTGCAATTAAGCTTTCATCTGCAGCGCTATTTAATAATAGGGAAGATTTGTAAATTGAAAAAGAAATTATTTCTTCAGAGAAAATGTATTAATTTAACTTTTTTTCTTTTTAAAATCTAAAAATATTTAAACTCGTTTATACCCAAGCGACATTTTTAAAATTACTTCTTGTCCATCTAAACGTAGAGTCTAAATTATAAGTTTGTATAACAATAAAAATAATAAAGTATCTCATAAAAATAAAAGGGTTCCCATTTTTGTTTGCACTTATAATTTTTATAATAACCTTTCTATTCTATTTATTTATATCCAAGTATTTATATCCGAAAACAGATTATAAAGTTATAAATACGTCGTCATAAAAGAGTTTACAAATAGTATTCTTATAAAATAAAAAACCCGAAACTTTAAAAGTTTCGGGTTTTTCTTGATAAAAAATTATTGCCTTTTACAGTTATAAAAATTAATCTCTAGGAGATTTA